>Ga0070698_100000237_pt1 | contig 54801 bp, 53 predicted proteins | sample KBSK1502metaG_FD_65477 | JGI IMG/M metagenome (GOLD analysis project Ga0070698, IMG submission 65477) | Corn, switchgrass and miscanthus rhizosphere microbial communities from Kellogg Biological Station, Michigan, USA - KBS K1-50-2 metaG | ecosystem: Host-associated > Plants > Roots >...
CGATCCGCATCCGCCGATCTGGATCCCGGGCGGCGGTTCGATCGAGACCTGGCGGTGGTGCGCCGAGATGGACTACGTCTACTGCTATCTGTCGTACTACGGCTACAAGGCCGGGCTCACCACCATGCAGGGCTTCTGGAACGAGATGGCCAAGCTCGGCAAGGACCGCAATCCCTACCGCGCCGGCTTCCTGCAGTTCGTCGGCGTCGCCGAGAGCCGCCAGCAGGCGCTCGACCTCTACACCGAGCCGGCCGAGTATTTTTACGGCCGCTGCCTGCATGTCGACGCCCGCTTCGCGACGCCGCCCGGCTACACCAGCGAGGCCACGCAGCGCGCCGGCATCGAGAGCATGGTGACCAAGGCCGCCAACACCGCGAGCTACCAGAGCAAGTTGAGCCTCAAGGCGACCAACATGAAGGACATCGTCGACGGCGGTTACGTCATCGTCGGCTCGCCCGACGAGGTCGTGGAGCAGATCCGCCACGTCGCGACCAGCCTCAACGTCGGCCACCTCATGCTGCTGTTGCAGTACGGCAACATGAGCAAGGACACCACCAAGTACAACACGCGCCTGTTCGCCGAACAGGTCATGCCCAAGGTGAAGGACCTGTTCGGCGACTGGGAGGACAAATGGTGGCCCAAGCCCTTGGCCAAGGGCCAACGCGCGTCCGTGCCGGCCTTCCACCCGCAGCTCGCCGCCGCGGAGTAGTCTCGTGCCGGATACTCTGCATGGGCCGAAAGCGACCACCGTCGAGGTCAACGGCTTTCCCTGCCGTGTCTGGAGCAAGGGCCAAGGCCCCAAGCTCGGCTTCCTTGCCGGGCTGGGCGGCCTGCCGCGCTGGCTGCCGTTCCTGGACAGACTTGCCGAGACGCGCACCGTCATCGTGCCGTCGCTGCCGGGCTATCCCGGTGCGGCCGGCCACACCGAGCTCGACAGCCATCTCGACTGGGTCGTGGCCGTGCGCCAGCTGATCGACAAGGCGGGCCTGGCCGGCGCCGATCTTTTAGGCGCCTCGGTGGGCGGCGCGTTCGCCGCCGAAATGGCGGCGATCTTCCCCGCCTCCGTCCGCAAGCTGGCGCTGATCGCGCCATTCGGCTTGTTCGACGCAGAGGAGCCGGCGACCGATCCGTGGGCGCAGCGCAAGGAGAATGTCGCCGGCCTGATGTGCGCCGACGGCGAGAAGTGGAATGCTTTGGTCGCGCCGCCGGCGGGCGCCAATTCGATCGAATGGCCGATCGAGATGACGCGTGCCTCCGAGGCCGCGGCCCGGGCGTTCTGGCCTCTCGGCAACACCCGGCTGGAAAAGCGCCTGGCGCTGATCGCCGCGCCGACCCTGATCCTGTGGGGCGAGCGCGACGCCATCCTGCCGCCGAGCTATGCCAAGAAGTTCGCCGCCGGCATCAACGGCTCGAGCCGGATCGAAACCGTCGCCGATGCCGGCCACCTTGCCTATCTCGACCAGCCCGATGCGGTCGCCCGCGCCGTCCTGGCCCATTTCGCCTGATACCTTGTCCCCGCTTGGAGGTTGCGTCGCCGCTTCGGATCGCTATTGTCCGGCGCGTTGGAATTTTGCGAGGAACAGGCCGATGACTATGCGTTCAATCAAGTGCGCCGCGGGCGTTTCGCTGTTTGCGGCGGTGCTGGCGCTGGGGACGACCCTGCCGGAGCGGCAGGCGTCGGCGCAAGTCCAGGCCGTGCCGCGCTCGGGCATAGCATTCAACAACACGGTCACCGAACGGGTCACCATCGAGACGATTGATCCCGAGGGCCGCACCGTGGCCTTCACCCGGCCCGACGGCCAGCTCGTGATCCTGTCGGTCGCCGACGGCGTCGGCAATCTCGCTTCCATCCAGGACGGCGCGCCGGCCAACGTCACCTACAACGAAGTCGTGACTCTCCTGAACCTGCGCCAGAAGGGCCCGGGTTCCAAGGAGGAGCGTCGCGAGTCGATGAACCCCAAACGCAACCCCACCGATATCGAGGCCGGCCGCTTCACGGTGACGGTGGTCGGCGTGGATCTCGCCAATAACACCGTCTCGGTGATCGACGGCCGCGGCGGCGTCGTCCGCACCTACAAGGCCAACACCGCCGCCAAGCAGGACATGCTGAAGAAGACCAAGGTCGGCGACGTGGTGATCGGCCTCACGACACCGCTGATGGTGACGGCAATCTCGCCGGCGCCGTAGTTTCAAGCGCAAGCGCATCGCGTCTTTCTGCCATCGCGCGCGGGGTAACCCCCGCGCGAGACGACAGGTCCTACTGGATAGCGACGTCTTCCCAGAAGCCGATCCAGTGATCGACCGGCTTCATCTTGGGCTGCGGCGCCTCGTACGACCACGCCGCGCGCGCGCTCTTCGTATCGCCATCCACGACGTCGTAGAACTGAACGCCATGCGGACATTCGAGGTCGCGCGCCGTCTTGGGCGTGACCTTGAGCAGGTCCATGCACACGGAGTCGCGCGGGAAGTAGATGTAGCCGCCGACTTCCAGTATGCGCTCGCTTTCGGCGATCGTCTTGCCGCGCCATGTTGCTTTATGAGTCATCGATTGAGTCCCCTGAACTGAGGGTCCGTCGCCTGGACGGACGGTCGGGCGCCCATCTCGCGCACCCAGCGTCCGCAATTAGGTGATGCTTCGCCGAGCGCTTTCAACTCCGGAATCGCGGGGAAATAGAAAAAGATCGGCACCAGGAACAGGTCGGCCGCCGTGAGCTCCTCACCGGCGAGAAAGCGATGGTCCGCCAGATGCTTGTCGAAGATGCCGACCACCCTTTCGCTGCGCTTGAGCGCCCCCTGGATGCTCTCCTCGGTGCCGGGAAGGATGCCGAAGCGCGGGGCGATCACGCCGGCCAACGCGGTCTGGACCATCGAATCGCAGACCACGCTCAGCCACTGGTCGCACAGCGCCGCCGCGTGCGCCTCCTTGGGCCACAGCGGCGGTCCGTCGAAGGTGTGGTCGACGTAGCGGACGATCGCCTGCGATTCGAACAGCGTGAAATCGCCGTGCTTCATCATCGGAATCTTGCCCAGGGGATTTTTAGGCGCGGTTCCGCCGGGCGGTGTCGACACCAGCTCGTAGTCGACGCCCTTCTCATGGCAGGCCAGCCGCGCGGCGCGAGTGAAGGGGCTGGGCGGCACGCCGTAGATCTGGATGGTGGCCATCGTTTCCTCCCTTTTAGGCAGCAAGAGGCTGCCGCCAAAGCTGCGCACCCAGGACAAAGTAGGCCAGGATGGCGAGCGGCACGCCGAACGTGGTGATCATCGACAGGGGCGGCATGGTGAGCGCGGCCATGCCGGAGGGATCGACGGCGCGGACCATCGACGCCAAGGGAATGGCGACGATGAAATCCACGATGCCGACCGCCATCCACGCAATCAGCAAGCGTCGCTGCGTCGCGCTTCGCGGCGGCGTCAAATAGCGGGCGGCGAACGGCGCCGAAGCGCCGATTGCGACATCGAGCAGGCCGGCCCACAGGGCAAACGTGCCATTGAGCTTGCCGACGGCATATACCGCGAGAAAGGCGATGCCGCCCAGGCGCACCGCCTGAAAGAACACGAGCGCCCGGATGTCGAGACCGAGGGCCCAATTGCGCAGGCCCGGCAAGGCGGCGAACGCCACGACGAAGACGAGGATCGGCGCCAATACAACGACAAAGATGATGCGCGTGTGCTCGGCGAAGAAGCCTGAAAAGCCTAAAGCGGCACCGAGCGCGAACCAAACGACCGCCAGACTCAACATCGCGACGGTGACGGGCTCGGGCGGTGTTCCGCGGATTCGCAGGGTCGACATCTCGGCCTCCTGATCAGGCGGCAAGTCGCGGCTTGTCGGCGGGTTCGGTCGCCACGACGCTCGGCCGCGCCGCCATCTCGCGCGCCCAGCGTGCGCAGTTGGGCGCGGCGTCGGCGATCGCCTTCAGTTCGGGAATGTCCGGAAAATAGAAGAGCACCGGCGCCAGAAAGAGGTCGGCCGCAGTCATGCCCTTACCGGCGAGGAAGCGCGTGTGCCCGAGCTGGCGGTCGAAGATCGGCACGACCTCGCGCGTCTTGTCGAGATATTGCTGGCGCATCTCGGCCGGCACCGGCAGGAAGCCGTAGCGCGAGGCCATGTAGCGCAGCGCTGTATTGACCAGGGAATCGCAGATGGCGCTGATCCACTGATCGCAGCGCGCGATGCCGACCGAATCGTCCGGCCACAGCTTCGGGCCGGGGAACGTGCGATCGAAGTAGCGCAGGATCGCCGTCGATTCGTAGAGCACGATATCGCCGTGCGTGATCGCGGGAATCTTGCGGAACGGATTGAGCGCCGTGATCTCGCTCGGCATGGTCGGCACCAGCTCGTGGTCGATGCCCTTCTCGTGGCAGGCGAGCCGCACCGTGCGGGTGAAGGTGCTGGGCGGCACGCCGTGGATCCTGATTTCAACCATCATTCCCTCCTCTCGCCGAAAATCAGTAGCGGTCGTGCCGTCTCACCCAGGACATCGGATGCCCGGGATCCTCGTCGCGCCCCTTCGAGGTGAGGTCGAGCAGGTGATAGGCGCCGTTCAGCATGTCGAGACCGCGGGAGTAGGTCGAATAGGTGTGATAGATCGCGCCATCGTCGCCGCGGCGGAACACGCTGATCCCCGGCGTCTCCTCGCCGAAGGGCTTCATCGTGCCGAAATTGTAGAGCTGGCCCTGCTCACCCGGCTTGAACGACGCGCCGTAGTCGAAGTTGAAGTCGCTGCCCGCCGAAGATACCCAGCGGAAGGTCCAGCCCATGCGTTTCTTGTAGGCCTCGATCTTGGCCAGCGGCGCGCGCGAAATGGCGATCAATGCGGTGTCGCGATGCGCCAGATGAACGTCGACGCCGTTGTAGTTGTCGGCCCAGAACGAGCAGCTCGGACAGCCCTCGCTCCAGTCGGGCCCAAACATGAAGTGATAGACCAGGAGCTGGCCCTTGCCGTCGAACAGGTCGCTGAGCGTGACGCGACCTTCCGGCGCGTCGAACGTGTAGGCCTTGTCGACGTTGACCCACGGCAGTTCGCGGCGCTGGCGCGACAGCTCATCTCGGGCCCGCGTGAACTCCTTCTCCTTGGCGAGGAAGGCCTTGCGGGCGGCGAGCCATTCCTCGCGGCTGACGATGCGCTGAGTCATGCGGTCCTCCCGAGCAAGGTGGCGAGCTTGTCGAGCGACTGGCTCCAGCCGCGGTTGTGATTGGCGACAGCGGTGCCGTCGAGGAAGGCGCCTTGCGTCATCGTCATCTCGGTCCTGTCGCCGAGCGCGCGCAGCTCGATCCTCACCGTCGTCTCGTGTTCGCGCGGCTCGGCGTGGTCGCCCTTGTCGTGCCAGGCGAAGGTGAAGACCAGCCGCTCGGGACGCTTCACCTCGAGGTACCTGCCCGACACCGCGAAGGTGCGTTGGGCGTTGCGCCCGAGCAGGCGCCAGGACCCGCCAGTCCGCGCATCGATCTCGCAATAGACGGTGGTCACGTCGTGCGGGCCGAACCACTGGCCGAACTGCTTGCCGTCGGTCCAGGCGTCGAACACCCGCTCGCGCGGTGCGTCGAAGACGCGTGTGATGCGAAGCACGTTTTCATCAAGCACGGCGACCATGGCGTTTTCCTTTCTTCGGTTTGGGTTTGGGATCAGGCGGCGGCGTGGTGCGCTTGAGGAACGCATTGAGCTTATCGAACTGTTGCTCCCAGAACCGGCGATAGAACTCCATCCAGTCGGCTGCGGCGCGCAGCCCCTCGCCGCGCAGCGCGCAGCGCCGCCATTGCGCCTCGGTATGGCGCTCGATCAGCCCGGCGTCGGTCAGCACCCTGAGATGCCGCGACACCGCGGGCAACGACATGTCGAACGGCTGGGCGAGCTCGCCGACCGTCGCCGCGCCCGTGGCGAGCCGCGCCAGGATCGCGCGGCGGGTCGGGTCGGCAAGGGCCGAGAAGGTTTGCGACAGCATATCCATATTTAACATACTTGTTAAATACAAAATCGACCGCCGTCAAGTCATTACCTGCCATGTCATCGACCGCCTCCGGCGCGGGGTGCATCTCTGGGCGCGAGAGCCACGGAGGACCGCATGCAAAGACGCACCCTGCTCGCCTCGCTCGCCGCCGGCGCGTTGCTGACACCGACCGCCCGCGCCGCCGCCGGCTTCGTGACGACACGCGACAATCAACGGCTGGCCGTCATCGACCGCGGCGCCGGCAAGCCGGTGGTGCTGATCCACGGCTGGTCGCTGGGCTCGGCGATCTGGACCCTGCAGACCGACTGGCTCGTCTCCCAGGGGCTGCGCGTCGTCGCCTATGACCGGCGCGGCCATGCCGGCTCCGACAAGCCGGCGGACGGCTATGACTTCGACAGCCTGGCGGGCGACCTCGCCGCCGTGCTCGACCAGCGCGACCTCAGCGACGTCACCCTGGTCGGCCATTCGATGGGCGCCGGCGAGGTCGCACGCTACCTGGCACGCTACGGCGGCCAGCGGGTGACGCGCACCATGCTGGTGGCGCCCACCACGCCTTTCGCGCTCAAGACCATCGACAATCCCGATGGCACCGACCGCGCCGTCTACGACAAGCTGGTGGCGGCGCTCGAGGCCAATCCGCCGGCTTATTTGGCCGCGGGCGCGCCGGGCTTCTTCGGTCGCGGCGCCGAACCCGAGCTGGTCGAATGGGGCCTGTCGATCGCGCTGCAGGCCTCGGTGCCGGCGCTGGTGAAGTGCCTGCGCGCTTTCAGCGAGACCGACTTCCGCGCCGACATGCGCGCCTTCGCCATGCCGACCCTGATCGTCTACGGCACCGCCGACATGCCTTCGACCGCCCGCAACGCCCAGCGCACCGCGGCCGCGATCCCCGGCAGCCGCGTCGAACCCTACGAGGGTGCGCCGCACGGGCTATTCCTGACCGATCCGGCTCGTTTCAATCGCGACCTGTTGCGCCTGACCCGGGGGTAAACGGTCGGCGGCAATGTGATTGGCCGCGTTGACGCCGAGGCGTTCTGCATCTATAGGGCAGATACATCTTGGGGTTGTTCAACATGGTCAATCCACATCCGCGATCCCCGTCGCGGCCCGGCGTCCCACCGCCCGCGCGTCCGATCCGGCCCGTCCGGCAACCGCCGCCGACGCGACCGCCGCCGCAAGGCCCGGAGCGGCCTTTCGACAATTCCGTGAGGCATGGCGATCAGCACAATCCGCGGCCGGATTTCCGGCCCGCCGGAAAGCCGACGCCGGGCAAATAGGACGCGGGCCATGGCATGCACCTCCGACGATCTCGTGCCGCTCGGCACGCCGGCCAATCTCGTGGCCTACCTGCAGAGCCACGACTGGAACTGCCTGCAATATCTCTGGACTTACGACACGAATGTGCGTGCGTCGTACAGCGACGCGAACATGCTCGCGGTGCTGGCGCAAATCGCGGCCCTGGCGCCGGGCTACCAGGGGACCAACGCCAACAACCTGCGCGAGCTCTTGTTCTATGTCCGCGTCGGCTACTACCATCATGGCTACCACGCGGGCGATCCCGGCCTGTTCACGCCGGCGACGATCCAGGCGCAGGCCATCGGCGCCTTCCAGGCCTTCGCCGCCAGCCCCCACTACAACGATTTCACGGCCGATGCCGGTGCCATCGCGAGCGAGTGGATCAACGCCGTCGACGCGGCCGAGCTGTGGGACGGCGTCTACGCCAAGCTCGCGCAGATCGTCTCGAACTACTGGAACCAGCCGCCGCGCCAGCCTGATTACACGCAGCAAGTCAACGTTTGGTACGTCTTCAACGCCTTCGAACGCGCGGTATTCGAGCCGACGTTCCAGACGATCATCGACGCAAACTTCATCGCCCTGGCGCAGAACTACGCCGCCAACACCATGCCGGCGCCGGGCGCGGACTATCTCGTCACCAACGCGATCTACATGCTGGGCATCATCGGCCAGCACGTCGCCGCCCTGAAGGCAACGGTGATCGCGGCGCTGAATGTCGCGTTCGCCGCCCATCCGCATCTCAGCCAGCCCTGGCTGTGGGCGGTGGACGCCCTGTGCAAGCTCGGTGCCTGCCCGACCGAGAACGGCCAGGTCGTCACCAAGGCCGGCGCCGCGGCCGAGCTCGAGGCCCAGCTCTTCCCCAATACCTACACTTTCGACGATGGCGCGATCGTGGTGCGCACGCCGGTGGCGATCGGCCTCGTCCAGGACCTCTATCACGCGATCAAGGAAGTCGCCGCCCAGTTCAACCGCGTCACCGAGACCATCGCGCCGCTGCAGGACGACCCCAATGGCATCCTGACGATGAAGATCTACGGCAGCCGCGACGACTACGTCGCCTACCACCCGTTCCTCACCGGGCTGCCGACCAACAACGGCGGGATCTACTACGAGCAGTCGGGGACGTTCTACACCTACGACCGGCCGCCCACGCCGGGCGACTACACACTCGAGGAGCTGACGCGCCACGAATACGGTCACTACCTCGTCGAGCGCTTCGTATCGGGCGGGCTATGGGGCCAGGCTCCCATCTATTCCAACCACCGCATGGTGTGGTTCGACGAAGGCTTCGCGGAATTCGTGACGGGCAGCGCCGCCACCAGCGGCATCAAGCCGCGCAAGCATCTGGCGAACCTGGTCGCGGCGGACGGACCGAACGGCCGCATGAGCATCGCCCAGGTCGTGGCGGTGGACTACGGCAATTTCAAATTCTACCGTTACGCCGGCTTCTTCTTTCACTTCATGTACACCCAGCGCCGCGACCTGCTGCGCCAGTTCATCGGCTATGTCCGCGCAGCCGGACCGGTCAACGACCCGCAGACCCAGGCCGCGATCATCGGTTTCGACATGCTGTGCACCCAGGTCGGCGGCGACCCGGCCATCGAGGCCGCCTACCAGGCCTATCTCGACCAGGTGGTCGCCAACGCCGCCAACCTCAGCGATCCGTCGACCGCCGCGCCGCCGTTGAACGCGCTCGATTCCAACAACACGGCGCAGATCCAGACGTTGGTGCGCACGACGCGGCTTGGCTATCTCGCGGACGCTTCGGTCTCGACCAAGACGCTCGACACGCGCTTCACCTGCCGCGGCTATCTCACCGGCCAGCCGGTCAACGTGCAGGACGTGAATGCGGCTTGGACGCTCTTCAACGCCAATCTCGAGGAGTTGCTCGGGGCGCTGCGCGGCCTGCCGCTCAACAATTTCCAATGGACCGTGGCGCGCTTCGGCCAAATCCGCTTCCAGGCGACGGGACAGCAGGCCTATCCCATCGCGGACTACTATGTCGAAGGCCCGCTCGGTCCCGAGAACAGCGTGCCGGCGCTGCCCGCGGACCGCGTCCAGAACGATTTCCACAGCACCAGGCTCGGCGGCGGCGCCGTGTGCACCCTGGCCAACGGTGTGGTGACCTGCACCCTGGCCATCACCACCCAGGCCTTTGCGCCGGCGACACCCGATCCGATCCTGCAACAGCAGCTCGATGACGACCTGCAAGAGCTGCGCAGCCAGGTTTACGCCATCAACCCGCCCTACTACCGCGACTTCGATTGCCTGTTCGCCGGTCCGCCGCAGACCCTGATGACGCAGCAAGGCCAGAAGTATCTGCTGCGCCCGGTGACGGCGACGGTGAAAGTCCCCTGACGAAATTCGTGACCTAGCCGCGCTTCCAGGTCGTGCCTGTCGGTCCGTCCTCGAGGACCACGCCCTTGGCCTTGAGCTCGTCACGGATGCGGTCGGACTCCTTGAAGTCCTTGGCCTTGCGCGCCGCCTGACGGTTGGCGATCGCGGCTTCGATCTCGGCATCGCTCGGACCCGACGCTCCGGCCGGAGTCCAGCGGAACCACGCCTCGGCATCCTGCTGCAACAGCCCGAGCGCCTGCGCGCTGGCCCGCAAGGACGCCGGATCGTCGAGCTGATGGATGGCGCTGATCGCGAGCGGCGTGTTGAGGTCGTCCGACAGCGCATCCTCGACCACCGGCACCGAACCTGCCCTGAGCGAAGCGGCCGGTGCGGCATCCCGGCCGCGCAGCGCGCCGTACCAGCGGTCGAGCGTCGCCTTCGCCTGCTGCAGCCCGTCATGCGTGAAGTCGAGCGGCTGGCGGTAGTGCGCCGACAGCAGCAGCAGGCGGATCGCCTCGGCCGGATACTGGTCCAACAGCTCGTGCACAGTGAAGAAGTTGCCCAGCGACTTGCTCATCTTCTCGCCGGAGATGTTCAAAAAGCCGTTGTGCATCCAGTACTTCGCCATGATGGCGTGGCCGAAGGCGCTGCGGCTTTGCGCGATCTCGTTCTCGTGATGCGGAAAGATGAGGTCGAGCCCGCCGCCGTGGATGTCGAAGGTCTCGCCGAGATGCTTGGCGCTCATCGCCGAGCACTCGATGTGCCAGCCCGGCCGGCCGCGGCCCCACGGGCTCGGCCAGCCCGGTTGCTCGTCGGTCGACGGCTTCCACAGCACGAAGTCGGCCGGGTCCTTCTTGTAGGGCGCGACCTCGACCCGCGCGCCGGCGATCAGCTCGTCGCGCGTGCGCCGCGACAGGCGGCCGTAGTCGCTCATGCTCGGCACACTGAACAGCACGTGGCCCTCGGCCGCATAGGCGTGGCCTTTGTCGACCAGGCGCCCGATCATGCCGATCATGTCGCCGACATACTGCGTGGCGCGCGGCTCGACGTCGGGCACCAGCGCGCCCAGCCGGCGCATGTCGCCTTGATAGGCGTCGGCGGTACGCGTGGTCAGCGCCTCGATGGTCTCGCCGTTGTCGGCTGCACGCACCATGATGCGATCGTCGATGTCGGTGATGTTGCGCACATAGGTGACGCGCCGATAGCGCCGCCTGAGCAGGCGGTAGAGCACGTCGAACGCCACGACGGGCCGCGCATTGCCGATATGGACGTAGTCGTAGACGGTGGGCCCGCAGACATACAGGCGCACATGCCCTGCATCGAGCGGCACAAATGGTTCTTTTTCGCGCGACAGCGTGTTGTAGATGACGAGGGACATGGTCCCTACTCCCCGATCAGCATTGTACGAAGTCCAGCCGCCCGCCTATGGGCGGCAACTTCAGTTACATCGCGCAGAGGGCGCGCCGGGGAATAGAAGGAGCGACATTTCGGTAGTTTATCCGATGCGTTCTTTCTGTGCAAATGCCGGCCCATGGAAGCGTTTTTCGTCTCAGCTGCCGTCGTCGCCATCGCCGAGATCGGCGACAAGACCCAGCTCCTCGCCCTGATGCTGGCGGCGCGCTACCGCAAGCCGATCCCGATCATCCTCGGCATTTTCTGCGCCACCCTGGCCAACCACGCGCTGGCCGCCTGGGTGGGCGCCGAGGTCGCCGCCTGGATCGGCGCCGACGCGATGCGCTGGGTGCTGGCCGTCACCTTCATCGTCATGGCCGGCTGGTGCCTGATTCCCGACAAGGCCGACGACGGGCTACAGGCGACGCGCCAGGCCGGCGCCTTCCTGGCCACCCTGGTCGCCTTCTTCCTGCTCGAGATCGGCGACAAGACTCAGATCGCGACGGTCGCCCTCGCGGCGCGCTTCAATTCGCTGCTCGCCGTCACCGCGGGCACCACGGTCGGCATGCTGCTGGCCAACGTGCCGGTGGTGCTGTTCGGCGATGCCATTGCCAAGCGCCTGCCGCTCAAGTGGGTGCGCGCCGCGGCGGCGATCCTGTTCCTGCTGCTCGGACTCGCGGCGATCTTCATGCCGTCTGCCCGCTGAGACGCGCCGCGGCCTTCGCCCGGCCGATCAGCGGCAGCAGCTTCGCCATCTCCGGTCCGGTCTCGCGCGCGGTCAGCGCAAGCCGCAGCGGATGGAACAGCGCGCGGCCCTTGCGTTGCGTCGCGGCCGAGACCGCCGACGTCCATTCCTTCCAGGTCGCCTCGGTCCACGGTTCGGCCGGCAATCGCGCCGCCGCCTGCTCCAGGAACGCTGGATCCTCGAGCTTGGGCGTGAGCGTGCCCCCGACGATCTCGGCCCAATCAGCGGCATCGGTCAGGGTCGAGAGATTGCCGCGCACCGCAAGCCACAGGGCCTCGCCGACAGTTGCAGGCAGGCGATCGCGCACCGCCGCGTAGGGCAGCAGGTGCAGCGTGCGGGCGCTGAGATGCGAAAGCTCTTCTTCGGAAAACCGTGCGGCGGCGCGGCCGACGCGGGCGAAGTCGACCGTGGCCACGAGCGCCTCGAGCGACGTCACCGGCTCGACCGGATCGGCCGTGCCGAGGCGCGCCAGCAGGGCAGAGACCGCCAGCGCCTCGATCCCGCGGTCGCGCAATTCGCCGATCGACAAGGAGCCGGCGCGCTTGCTCAAGCCGCCGCCGGCGGCATCGACCAGCAGCGGCAAGTGGGCGAAGGCCGGCACCGCGGCATCGAGGGCACGGAACATCTGGATTTGCGCCGCGCTGTTGGTGACGTGATCCTCGCCGCGGATGACGTGCGTGATGGCGAAGGCGATGTCGTCGACCACCGACGTGAAGCTGTAGAGGTAGCTGCCGTCGGCGCGCACCAGCACCGGGTCGCTCTGGCTCGCCTCGTCGATGTGCTGGGGCCCGCGCACCAGATCGTTCCAGCGCACTTCCTCCGGCGCGAGCTTGAAGCGCCAATGCGGGCGACGGCCCTCGCCTTCCAGCCGCGCCCGGTCGGCGTCGCTCAGTCGCAGCGCCGCCCGGTCGTAGACCGGCGGCCGGCCCTGGGCGAGCAGCCGCTTGCGCTTGAAGTCGAGCTCCTCCGGCGTCTCGTAGCAGGAATAGAGACGGCCGGCGGCGATCAGCTTGTCGCGCGCGGCGTCGTAGTGCGCCAGCCGCTCGGACTGCCGCTCCTTCAGCGCCCAGTCGAGGCCGAGCCATTTTAGATCGCGCTCAATCGCGGCCTCGTACTCGGGCTTGCTGCGCGCGCGGTCGGTGTCGTCGAGGCGCAGGATGAACGTGCCGCCCTGTCGCTTGGCGAACAGCCAGTTGAACAGCGCGGTGCGCACGTTGCCGACATGCAGCAGGCCCGTGGGGCTGGGCGCAAAACGGACGACGGGGGCGGGATCGGCCATGGGAGCCGACTTGTGGCGGCGGGCCGTTGGCGGGTCAAGCGGGCTCGGCTAGTGTCCCGACCGCAGCGGAGGAAACCAACACCATGCGCACCCGGGACATCGCCTACGACGCCGATGGCGCCCACATGATCGGCCAGTACGTCGTCGACGACAGCACGAGCGCGCGTCGGGCGGGCGTGCTGGTCTGCCACGAAGGGCCTGGCCTCACCGAGCACACCAAGAAGATCGCCGCGCGCCTGGCCGGCCTGGGCTATGCCGCCTTCGCCATGGACTATCACGGCGGCGGCAAGCCGCTCGCCGACCCTGCCGACATGAGGTCGCGCATTGTGGCGTGGATGGCCGATCCCACCGGCATCCGGACGCGCGCGACGGCGGCGCTCGACGTCCTGCGGGCGCAGAAAGAGGTCGATCCGACGCGGCTCGCCGCCATCGGCTACTGCTTCGGCGGCACCACGTCGCTCGAGCTCGGTCGTGCTGGCCAGGATCTCAAGGCGATCGTCGGCTTCCATTCCGGCCTCGCCACCGCCCGGCCGCAGGAGGCGGTGAACATCAAAGGCAAGGTGCTGGTCAATATCGGCGCCGACGATCCGATCATTCCGCCCGAGCAGCGCCTGGACTTCGAGAAGGAGATGAGGGCGGCCGGCGTCGACTGGCGACTCTATCTTTATGGCGGTGCCGGCCACAGTTTCACCAATCCGGCGGCGGATTCGCGCGGCATGAAGGGCTTCTTCTACCACGAGGCAACGGATCGCCGGTCGTGGAACGCCATGATCGAACTATTCAATGAAACGCTGAAGTAGAGAGTTCAGGGAGGAACAAATGAAACGCCGTCACCTTCTCGCCGCGAGCGCCGGCCTGCTCGCGGCGCCCGGGCTCGTGCGCGCCCAGGCCAAATATCCCGACCATCCGATCCGCCTGGTCATCCCGTTTCCGCCGGCCGGACCGACCGACATCATCGGCCGCATGACCGCCGAGAGATTGACCGCGATGCTCGGCCAGAACGTCGTGATCGACAACAAGACCGGCGCCGCGGGCTCGATCGGGGCGGTCGACGTCAAGAACGCCAAGCCCGACGGCTACACGTTCCTGTTCGCGACGTCCTCGACGCACGCCATCAATCCGACGGCCTTCGTCAAGCCGCCCTACGATCCGATCAAGGATTTCACGCCGATCTCGTCGATCTGCGTCAATCCGCTGATCCTGGTTACCCACCCATCGATGCCCGATTCGGTGACGGGCCTCGTCGATCTGATGAAGAAGAATCCGGCCAAGTATTCCTATGCCTCGTCCGGCATCGGCAGCATCCTTCATCTTGCCGGCGAGTACTTCAAACGCGAGGTCGGCGGCCTGGACGTGCTGCACGTACCTTATCGGGGCTCCACCCCGGCCTTGCAGGATCTGCTGGCCGGCAATGTCGCCTGGATGTTCGAGACGTTCAGCACCAGCCTGCAGCATCACCGGTCCGGAAAGCTCCGCATCCTCGGCTATGCGCATGCCCAGCGCGCCGCCATCGCGCCGGAGATCCCGACCATGATCGAGGCCGGCGTGAAGGGCTACGAGGCCTATACGTTCAACCTCATCGTCGGGCCGCCCGGCACGCCGCAGCCGGTGATCGACACGATCGACCAGGCCTCGCGCAAGCTCATGGCCGATCCCAGCGTCGTCAAGTTCCTGGAGGATATCGCCGCCGTGCCGACCACCGACACGACGCCCGAGCGCACGGCGAAGTTCATCAAGGACGAACTCGCCAAATGGGCGCCGGTGATCCGCGCCGCCGATGTGAAGATCGAATAGCTGCTGGGGGCGCGCCTCTCCAGGAGACAGGAGGCGACGTCAAGTAAGTCAGCCACGTTGGACAACCGCTTCGGCGGATCTTGGCGTTTTGGGATTGCCGCCCCATCGGCCATGTGATCGCATGGCGCCATCAACTGTGGGTGCAACACACATGGACGCGTTCAACCAGCCGCCACCCCTGGAGCCCTACAACCTCTTCGCCACTGATCGCATTCTCTGTGGGGGCGTTGACCGCGAGGGCGCGGATTGGGCGGCAGACGGACTGCGGCACCTGGGCGAAACATTGGGAACACCCGACACGGTTCAGCTTCGCTTTGAAGCCAATACCAACGCGCCTCGCCTGCACAGCTTCGACCGCTTCGGCAATCGGCTCGATGAAGTGGAATTTCACCCGGCATGGCATTCGCTGCTGGGCCTCGCCGTGTCATCCGGGTTGCACAGCGGCCCGTGGGCCAATCCGCGCACGGGCGCACCTGTCGCGCGAGCGGCCGGAACGTTTATGCTCGTGCAGATTGAGAGCGGCGTGTACTGCCCGCTGGCCATGACCTACGGGTCAATACCGACATTGCGGCGCTCCGCCGCGATCGCCGACGAGTGGTTGCCGCGAATCTTTTCGACCCAGTACGACAAGAGTAGCCAGCCGGCTGGCCGCAAGACAGGCGCGCTCATCGGAATGGCCATGACCGAGCGGCAGGGCGGATCGGATCTGCGGACCAATGAGACGGAGGCGGTGCCGGCGGGCTCGCATTTCGCCCTCAACGGGTACAAGTGGTTCATGTCGGCCCCGATGTGCGACGCTTTCCTGGTGCTTGCCAGACAGGCCGACGGGCTGAGCTGCTTCTTCGTCCCGCGCTGGACGCCGGATGGAACGCGCAACGCGATCCATATCCAGCGGCTCAAAGACAAGCTGGGTAACCGGTCGAACGCTTCAGCCGAGGTTGAATTCGCCGGCGCCCACGCTCAGTTGGTCGGCGAGCCTGGACGGGGCATTCGCACCATCATCGAGATGAGCAACTACACACGCTTGGACTGCACGATTGGCTCGGCCGGCCTCGTCAGACGAGCGGTCGCGCAAGCCATTCATCATGCCAGCCATCGCACGGCGTTCCAACGGCGCTTGGCCGACCAGCCGATCATGATGAATGTGCTGGCCGACCTCGCTGTGGAAAGCGAGGCCGCCACGATGCTGGCCCTGCGGCTGGCCCGGGCCTACGACGAGGACAGTGAGGCAGCGCATGCATTTCGCCGCATCGTTACGCCGGCGGCCAAATTCTGGGTCTGCAAGCGGGCGCCGTTCCTGGCCTACGAGTCACTCGAAGTGCTGGGGGGCAACGGCTACATCGAGGAAAGTGTTCTGCCGAGGATCTACCGCGAGCTTCCAGTCAACGCCATCTGGGAGGGCGCAAGCAACGTCATATGCCTCGACGTTTGCCGTGCGCTATCGCAATTGGGGGCTGCGGCGGACAGCATTGTCGACGAGATCTCGGACGCGGCCCACGCCGATCGCCGACTGAACGAGTTCGTATCCGGGCTGCAACGGCGACTTGCTCGTGGCGGGGCGCAGGACGAAAGCGCGAGCAGGGCGCTGGTGCGCGACGTCGTGCTTGCCGTTCAGGCCGCGCTGCTCGTCAAGTTCTCCACGCCGCAGGTGGCGGATGCGTTTTGCGGCTCACGCCTTGGCGGCGACTTCGGCGTAATGGGCACACTCCCCTCAGGGCACGATTTCCGCGCCATCATAGAGCGTGCTGCGCCGACGGCAGTCGCCGGCAAGCCTGTCTAGGCCGTGGCATTGCCATTAGAGCTTCACCTTCTCCAGGACGACGCAGGCGGTCGGCACGCCGGCATAGTCGAGCCAGCGGTGAGCGTCGTAGTCGTACAACTTGCAGGTCCGAAGGATCCTGGCCTGCGTTCGGAACGTCCACCGCTCGATGACGAGTTGTCGTGAAAACGCTTGCTTCACCGTGTCATCCGCCCCTGGCAGGCGCCAGATTGGCACCCGCGGCTCGAAGTGATGGCTTCCGTGCAGTCCCAGATCGGTCAGAAAGAAGACCAGCCACATCGGGACCGACATGTGGACGGTGCAGCTGAGCTGGCCGCCAAAGAACGACCAGTCCTCGGCACGCGCGAACCATGGCACCCGCGGATGGGTATGGTTGAAGAAGCTTACATACCCGACCATCCAGCAAAAAACCGCGAAGGGAACCGCGACCGCAGCGAGCGCCAGCGCCACGAACTGCTCGACGGAATCCGACATCGCGGCAATAGCGCCAAGTTGGCAGAGCAGAAAAAGCCCGACGACCATGCGATCGCGCCTGGCTTTTCCCGCGGAAATGGCCAGGTGGGAGACCGGCTGTCTCATCATCTTTCGCCACCAAATGACGTAGCCATAGTAGAGGCCGACACCCGCAGCAGAGCGATAAAGGCGCTCGGCGGCACGACTGACGGGGGTCAGTCGATCGTATTCCGACTTGTTCAACGGTATCCAAATGTAGTCGCGGCTCCTCAGGTTGGTGAAGCCATGATGCAACTTGTTGTGAAAAAGCAACCAGACGCTGTAGGGGTGATAGCTGGGCAGGATGCAAAGGTGGCCGACCAGCGCGTTCAGGCGGCGGTTGCGGAAATGGCTGTGATGGCCCGCGTCGTGGGCAATCCGGAAGAGCAGGGCGATGAGCGGACCAAGGGCGGCCGAGCAGGCGACCACGGCGCCGGGATCCCGGACACACAAAACGCCTGCAAACGCCGCCAGATAGGCCAATGCGGCGGCTCCAGCGAATGTCGCCGCCGAAGACCATGATTGCCGACGCAGGTCGGCGAGTTCCGCACGGACGATGATCGGAGATCTGCCCGATGTCACCACAACGCCCCGTAGCCCCCAATGAGTCGCGTTGCAACCTAGGGTTATACTTACACAATTGCAATACCTTGTGAAGAGCCAGCTTCCGACGTTCTAGGCGGGCTGTCCGGCCGGCCGATGTATTCATTTACGATTGTATTACCTTGGGCGCTAATGAGCTGAGCATCAACGGGGCCGAGCGTGAAACCCGCTCCAGCCTTGACTACATCCCAACCCACGCGCCCACCGATCAGGGCTATGGGCCAGAGTGCTGTCGGACGAGCCCGTCTTCTTAAGGCTTATCCCCCAGGGCGGTGCGTGCCAGCCCCCTGACAAACCAAGACACCGCCGCAACGCCGATCAGGAGAAGAATTGCCAACAAGGGAAAATGCCACTGATGGACGAAAAGTAGGTCCACAATTCCAAAAACGATTCCAACTACAGATGAGTAGAAGAGGAGTAGAGAAACGATCTTAACAAGTCTCAGGACAAATCGAAGGTACATGGCGGGTCCTCTGATAGGCTTCCCTTCGAGACCTATCGAACCGGTATTGAGCCTGGCAAACGAGCTACGGCATCGCTTGTGAACATATGCAGTGTGGTCCAACTATTGCCATCGACATTTGAAGGACGGCTCGTCAATGTTCGGGGGCGGACGATAGCACCAGTGCTCCATCGGGCGTGTTCTCGCTGCACAGTACACGAATGCTGTTGTTGGCAATCTCATTGGCGAGGCATCGTCAAACGCTCTTGGCTTCCATTTCATGCAAGCCCTGGAGATCACTTTCAGTGCAAACGGCACTACTTCATTTTATGGAAGCAGCCCCAATAGCAGGCAGAGCGGGCTGTTGTTCAAGGGGCGCTTCTAGTGCCTTACGGACGATACCGTACGGCTCGACACCGGCACAGAAGAGAGCCTGATCAATTCGCGGCGGGCCGACGTTCCGTCGATATCTCCGGGCGACATCGGCACGCGGCGGATTGCCGGCACGGATGTTGAGTTGCCTGTGCTCGCACCCCGAGCGCCGACGACGTTCTACTTGTAGCCCGGCGGCGGCGGGACGTTGGCCGGCGCCGGCGAGATCGGCGCTTGCTGGGGCATCTGCGACGGCAGCGGCTCGTTGCCCGGCGGGGCGACGATGTCGTTGGTCGAGGCGACGCGGCCCGGCGCGACGTCGCCGGTGGTGCTGATGTAGTAGCCCGCCACGGCGTTGGAATTGTCGCCCGCGGTCTTCGCGGGCACGTCGATCATGCCGATGCGCTCGCCCTGGGGGTCGACGCGATAGCCCTGCGCATCGAGCTTGTAGCCGGCATTGTCGACGCGCACGCCGCCCGGCTCCGTGCGGTACGAAGCCGGGTACTTCACGTCGACATAGTCAGGCCGCGGAAGAGGGTCGCATCCGGCCAGCGCCAGTCCGCCCAGCGCTGAAACAACCAAGCATCTCGCCGCCATCGCGCCCCCTGTTCAGGGACGGGTCGACTGCGGGCTGATGATGTTGCCGCGGGCGTCGATCCGGTTCCCCTGGCCATCATAGCGGAAACCGTACTCGTCGCGGAAGGCCTGAACGCCCGCCGGCGGCGTGGTCGCGGCCGGCACATAGGTGACCTTCGCAGCCGGCGTGTAAACGGTGGTCGCTACGGGAGCCGGCGCGACATAGGTGGTCGTGGCCGGAGCCGGCGTGACATAGGTGGTGGTGGCGGGGACCACGGCAACCGGCGGCGGCGGCGGCGCCGTGGTGGTGGTCGTGGAAACACTGCACGCGGACGCTGACAGGCCGACGGCGGCCACGACAAGAAGCTTGGCTGATGTCATCACACCCTCCTCACGGGGCAAATCTCCCCGGTGAAACGGGGAAAGCCGCGCGAGGTTGCAGGTGGCGTGCGCCAATCAGGCGGCTTTTTTCAGCACGCTGTCGCGCAGCTCGCGGCGCAGGATCTTGCCGACATTGGTCTTGGGCAGGTCGTCGCGGAACTCGATGTATTTCGGCCGCTTGTAGCCGGTGAATTGCTGCGCGCAGTAGGCGGCCAGCGCTTCCTTGGTGAGCGATGGATCGCGCTTCACGACGAACAGCATCACCGCCTCGCCGGAGGCGGCATCGGGCACGCCGACCACCGCGCACTCGAGCACGCCCGGGTGGGCCGCCACCACGGCTTCGATCTCGTTGGGGAAGACCTTGAAGCCCGAGACCACGATCATATCCTTCTTGCGATCGACGATCTTGATGTAGCCCCGCGCATCCATCTCGCCGATATCGCCCGACTTGAAGAAACCGTCCGGCGTCATGACGAGCGCCGTCTCGTCTGGCCGCTGCCAATAGCCCTGCATGACCTGCGGGCCGCGGATGGCGATCTCGCCCGCCTCGCCCAACGGCAGTTCCAAGCCCTTGTCGTCGAGGATCTGGATCTCGACGTTGGGCAGCGGCAGGCCGATGGTGCCGGTGTAGACTTCCGAATCGGTTGGATTGCAGGTCACGCCGGCCGAGGTTTCGCTCAAGCCGTAGCCTTCGACGATTGGGCAGCCGGTGACGGCGAGCCATTTCCTGGCGACCGCCTCCTGGACCGCCATGCCGCCGCCGTTGGAGATCGCCAGCCCGGAGAAATCGAGCTTGGCGAAGTCGGCCCGGTTGACCAGCCCGTTGAACAGCGTGTTGACGCCGGGAAAGATGTTGATCCGGTACTTGGCGAGCTCCTTTACGGTGCCCTCCATGTCGCGCGGGTTGGGAATGAGGATGTTGAGCGCCCCGGTGCGCATGCCCAGCAGGCCGCAGGCGATGAAGGCGAACACGTGATAGAGCGGCAGGGCGCAGACGATGGTGAACTGGCCGGTGAGCTGCTTGCGCCTGAGGCCGGGTTGCATCCAGGCTTCGGACGCGAGCAGGTTGGCCACGATCGTGCGATGCAGCAAGGTCGCAGCCTTGGCCACGCCGGTGGTGCCGCCGGTATATTGCAGCACCGCCACGTCGTTCGGCCCGACATCGGCCGGCACGAAGGCCATCGCTCGGCCGGCAGCGATTGCGTCGTTGAAGGTGACATGGCCGGGCAGTGCGAAGGCCGGCACCATCTTGGCGACCCGGCGGACCATGAAGTTGACGATCAGGCCTTTGGGGAAGCCCAGCAGGTCGCCCATCGACGCCACGACGACGTGCTTGATCGCACCGCCGGAGATCGCCTGCTCGAGCGTCGCGGCAAAATTCTCCAGCACGATCACGGCTTCGGCGCCGGAATCGTTGAGCTGATGGGCGAGCTCGCGCGCCGTGTAGAGCGGATTGACGTTGACGGCGATGAAGCCCGCCCGCAGGACGGCCGCCACGGCGACCGGATACTGCAGCACGTTCGGCATCATGATCGCGACCCGCGCGCCGCGCTTCAGTCCCCTGCCCTGCAGCCAGGCGGCGAGCGCCTTGGAAAGCGCGTCGACCTCGCCGAAGGTGATGGCCTTGTCCATGCAGACATAGGCCTTCTGCTCGCGATACTTGGCGAAGCTCTCCTCCAACAGCGCCACGACGCTGGGATAGATCGACGGATCGATGTCCGACGGAACTCCCGGCGGATAGCTTTTTAGCCAGAAGCGATCCATGCTGCTCCTCCCGGAACGCGTTGGACCGCACTATAGCGCCGCGCAGCAAAAAGGCCCGTCCGCGAGGACGGGCCTTTGCTTCTAGAGGGCGTCGGTTTTAGGCCGCAGCCTTGGTGAACTTCTCGATGCGCTCCTGCACCGGACGGACGGCATCGTCGGCCGCCTTGCGCACGAAGGCGCCGAGATCCTGGGCCTGGGCGATACGGGTCTCCAGGCGGCCGCGCCAGTACTTGGCCGAGACGTCATACGCCTCGATCGGCGACTTGGCGGCGAGGAAGTCGCGCACCGCGGCGAAGCCTGCGTCGGCGTCTTCCTTGGCGACCTCGAGCACCTTGAGGCTGGCCTTGGTCGCGCCTTCGCGCGCCTGGTTGATCTGGCTGTTCAGCTCCTCCGAGGCGCTCTGCGCGGCCTTGCTGATCTGCTCGAAGCCCTCGGTCGCCTTGCGGACGCCCATCTGGGCGAACTCGCGGACGCGCTCGCTGGCGGCCTTGGTGGTTTCGGTGGCATGCTCGATCACGGTGTCGAGCGCGGCATTGGCGGTGGTCATGGTTCGGTTCCCTGCTGCGTTGGTACTGGTGGGTAATGGACTGACCAGCGGTATATGGGAGCCTTATGGTGCGTTGCAACATAAATTTGTGCGATGCGAGAAGAAAAGTTGATTATCTTTATTTATCAATTGATTAGAACGCCAATAAAGAGGACAAATCGAGCAACGAAACAAGCCAAAGCGATTTTCGGGAGGGCCCATGGACCAGCAGCAGCTGTCGGGCATCGACGCGTCGTTCCTCTATCTCGAGACCCCCGAGACGCCGATGCATGTGGCGGGGCTCACCTACTTCCAGCTTCCCGAAGGCTTCGAGGGCAGCTTCTACCAGCACTTCCGGCGCTTCTTCGAAAGCCGCCTGCACACCATCCCGATCTTCTCCAAGCGGCTGGCGCCGTCGCTCTACGACCTCGATCATCCGGGCTGGGTCGACGATCCCGATCTCGACCTCGACTATCATCTGCGCGAGACCACCCTGCCCGCGCCGGGCAGCGAGGCGCAGCTCGAGGAGGTGATCGGCCGCCTGCACGCCAACATGCTCGATCGCAGCCGGCCGCTCTGGCAGTTCTACGTCATCACCGGCCTGGCCAACGGCCAGGGCGTGCTCTACTCCAAGGTCCACCATGCCGCGGTCGATGGCGGCGCCGGCATGGCGATCAACAAGGCGCTGTACGACGTGACGCCAACGCCGCGCGAGGTGGCGCCGCCGCCGCCCAAGCCTGCTGCCTCCAAGCCGGCTCCCAGTTCGCCGACCGCCGTCGATCCCGTGAAGGGCATCGCCGACATCATGGGCAACATGATGCGCCAGCAGTTGAGGATGTGGCAGGCCGCGCCCGACATCGTGAACGCCCTGACCAACGCTTTCCTCGCCAAGCCGGGCGAGACGCCCAAGGCGCTGGGCACGCTCAAAAGCCTGGTCGACCAGCTGCCGACGCTCAATGCGCCCAAGACACCGTTCAACACCACCATCACGCGCGAGCGCAGCTACGCGGCGCGCACGATCTCGCTGTCGGACGCCAAGGCGGTGGCCAAGGCGAGCGGCGCCAAGCTCAACGACGTGGTGATGGCGGTGTGCAGCGGCGCGCTGCGCCGCTATCTCCAGGAAAAGGGCCAGCTGCCCGACAAGCCGCTGATCGCCGGCGTTCCGATCAGCCTGCGCGAGCCCGGCGACACGCGGCAGAACAACCAGGTGTCGGGCATGCTCTGCCAGATCGCGACCGACATCGCCGATCCCGCCGAGCGTCTGCGCGCGATCGTAAAATCGTCGTCGCAGGCCAAGGAGATCGCCGGCACCTTCCGCGATGCCGTGCCGCAGGATTTCGCCTTCGTCGGCGCGCCGATCCTGCTGCAGCTCATCATGCTGGTCTATGGCCGCAGCGGGCTGGCCGACCGCCTGCCGATGCCGATGAACGTCACGATTTCCAACGTTCCCGGCCCGCCGATGCCGCTCTACTGCGCCGGTGCCAGGGTGACGGCATTGCATCCGGTGTCGATCGCCGCCCATGGCGCTGCGCTCAACATCACGGTGCAGAGCTACATGGACGCGCTCAATTTCGGCCTCACCGCCGACCGTCGCGCGGTGCCCGATGTCGGCCGTCTCGGCGACTATCTCGTCGAGGCGGCGGACGAGCTCAAGAAGGCGGTCGTGGCGGGTTGAAACCCTTTTAGCCAATTCCGATATGTGAGACTCTGGCCCAACGAACAAGGAAACCAAATGACGGTTGCTCAGGCGTTGCGTCCCCCCTCGCGAACGCTGCTATTGCTCGAAGGTCGTGCCGTTCAGGAACTCGGCGCCTTCATGCTGCTGCGGCCCTGGCTCGCCGCCGCGCCGCGCGGCGACGGTCATCCCGTGCTGGTGTTCCCCGGCCTGCTGGCCAGCGATTTTACCACCCGGCCCCTGCGCGGCTTCCTCAGCGAGCAAGGCTACGCCGTGCATGGCTGGGAGCAGGGCCGCAACCTCGGCCTGCGGCCAGGTGTCGAGGACGAAATGCTGGAGCGCGTCGAGACGCTCTACGACCGCCATGGCGGCCGCAAGCTCAGCCTGATCGGCTGGAGTCTGGGCGGCATCTATGCCCGCCAGCTTGCCAAGCGCCTGCCCAACAAGGTGCGCTCGGTGATCAGCCTGGGCAGTCCGTTCGCCGGCAGCCCCAAGGCGACCAATGCCTGGCGCGTCTATGAAATGGCGTCCGGCCAGCGCGTCGACGAGCGCGACGAACACACCGCGGGTGCCATCGCCCAGCCGCCGCCGGTGCCGACGACGTCGATCTTCAGTCGCTCCGACGGCATCTGCGCCTGGCAGACCTGCCTCAACGAGGAACGCGCCGAGGTCGAGAACATCGAGGTCTACGGCAGCCACTGCGGGCTCGGCCACCATCCCGCCGCGGTCTACGCCGTCGCCGACCGGCTGGCCCAGCCCGAGGGCCAGTGGAAGAAGTTCGACCGTTCCGGCTGGAAGGGCCTGGTCTTCCCGGATTGGCGCCGGTCTTAGTCTAGCTCTTCTTCTCGACGTTGTTGCGGATCTCCTCGTAGGACTCCTTCATGCGGTCCTGGACGATCCGGAACGCCTCGGCGCTCGACTTCTGCACCAGCTCGGCGATGTCGCGCGTATTGGCGATCGCCGCTTCCATCGCCTTCTTGGCGAACTCGGCCTGCTTGGCCATGATCTCCTGCGGGCTGCCGCCGGGCTTGTAGGACTGCACCATGGCGGTGACGTCCTTCACCGCCTCCTCGAAGATCTCGCGCTGCTTCTTGGCGATCTCGCTGGCGCCGCCCGCCATCGCCTGCCACGACTTGGCCATCGCCTCGAGGTTCTTCTGCTGCTGCTCCATGATCTTTTTCATGTCGAACGATGGGATCTTGAGCTGCTCGCCCAAATTCTTGAACATGTCGGTGAAGTTCTGCGGTGTGTCGGCCATGCGAACCTCCTGTCGGTCACAGGCCGAGCTTCAACCCCTGCTCCAGCGCGTGCAAGGCCAAACCGGCCAGGCCGCCGATCAAAGCGCCGTTGAAACGGATATATTGCAGATCGCGTCCCACCGTGAGCTCGATGCGGCCGATCAGCATGTCGATGTCCCAGCCCTTCACCTGATCGGCAATGAAGCGGCCGACGCCGCTTTTCTGGCTTTGCACGAAGTCGGCAAGGACACGCACCATGCCGCGGTTGATCTCGGCGCGGATCGCCGGATCGCGTGCGAGCTGGCCGCCGATGTCGACCAGCATGGCCTCGAGCTGGCGGCGGACCTGGCTGTCGGGCGCCCGTGAATCCTGCTCGAGGAAGGTGCGCAGGCTATCCCAGGCGCCCTCGGCAAGGGCGGCGATCTCGGGCCGTGCCAGCAGGTCGCGTTTGAGGTCTTCGGCGCGCCGGGCCAGCGCCTGCGAGCTGCGCAGCCGCTCGATGAAGCTTTTAACAAAACTGTCGAACTCGAGCCGCAGCGGGTTGCGGGGATCGGCGCGCGCGTCCTGCACGAAGCCGCTGGTCGAGGCGACGATCTTGCGCAGGAGATAGGCGTCGGCCCGGTAGAGGTTGAACAGCGCCGGCAGCTCCTGGCGGATGCGTTCGCGCAATGCCGCCAGGGTCTGCTCGTCGGTCAGCACCTTCTCGAGGGCGCCCAAAAGCTCGTCGAGCAGGCGCTGATGGCGGCCCTTTTCGGTGACGGCGCCCAAAAGGCCGGCGGCCAGCGGCGCCAGCTCGACCCGTTCCAGCTCGGTCATGATGCGCTTGCCCAAGAAGCCCTTCAGACCGGACTGCTCGATGGCGCCCAGCGTCTGCGGCAAAAGCTTCATGACAAAGTCCGCCAGCGCCGCGGCGCGCTCGCGATCGGACAGCCAATCCGCCACGAGGGCGGCGAAATCGACCTCGCCCAACCGCGCCTCGACCGGCTCGGGGGCCAGGAAATTCGTCTCGATGAAGGTGCCCAAGGTATCGGCGATGCGCAGATGGTTGCGCGCGATGATGGCGGTGTGCGGGATCGGCAGACCGAGCGGCCGGCGGAACAGCGCCACGACGGCGTACCAGTCGGCGAGCCCGCCCACGGTCGCGGCCGCAGCGAAGGCCGCGACATAGCCCCACGCCCAATGGGTCGGCTCGAAATGGCGCGCCACGATGAACAGCGACGCAGTGAAGATCAGCAACGCCGTCGCCACCCGCTTGATGCGGCGCAGGTCGCGAGCGCGCGCCCGGTCCCGCTCGAGCTCGCGGTTCAGCTGCTCGCCCACACGTCGAGCACGTAGCGATTGTCGGCCGCGAGTTTCGCCACCCAGGCCTCGTCGTACATCGCGGCCAGCGCGCGTTTGACATCGGGTTCCATGCGTCCGCCGTCGCCGCAGACATAAACGATGGCGCCCTGCTCGATCAGGGCCCGCACGCGGTCGGCTTGGTCCTTCAGGAGATCCTGCACGTAAGTCTTCTTGCCGTCGTGGCGCGAAAACGCGACATGCAAATCGACGACGCCGGCGTCGGCGTGTTGCCTGAGCTCGTCGGCATAGAGGAAGTCGTGCTCGGGATGGCGGCAGCCGAAGAACAGCATCGCCGGGCCCAGTTGGCGGCCCTGCGCCTTGAGTGCGGCCCGCTCGCGTAAAAAGCCGCGGAAGGGCGCCAGCCCGGTGCCCGGGCCGATCATGACGATCGGCGCCGTGGGATCGACCGGCAGCCGGAAGCCGACCTTGGTCTCCTTGACGAAGGCCTGCACCGTGCCGCCGGCCGCCTGGCGCGCCAGGTGGCTGGAGCAGACGCCGTGATAGACGCCGGCGCCCGAGCGGGCCGGTCCTTCGACCACGGCGACGGTGATCGAGCAGCGCGTGCCGTCGGCGATCGGCGAGGACGAGATCGAGTAGTAGCGCGGCGTCATCAGCGGCAGCATTTCGAGGAAGGCGGCGAACGGCAACTCGCACGCCGGATGCTCCTCCAGGAGGTCGAGCACCGACTTGCGCTTGGCCAGGACCTCGGCCCTGAAATGCTCCTCGTCCAAAAGCGCCTCGAGCTTGGGCCGGGTGAACGGACAGCGCGTGTGCTGCGCCATGGCCTGGATCTGCTTGCGCGTCGCCGGATGCTGCAGCTCGACGAAGTCCGACAGCAGGCGATGGACGGCGATCGCCTCGCCGACCGGCAGCGCCGCGCGCCGGCCCTCGGCGGCGGCCAGCATGACATGCGCGCCGGGCACGAAGCCGAAGCAACGGATCGCGCGCTCGACCAGCGCCGCGCCGTTCTGCGGCACGATGCTGAGATGATCGCCGGCGCGATAGCCGACGCCGTCGGGCAGCATGACCTCGATATGACGCGTGCTGCGCCCCGATTTGTCGGCAGCCTGCAGCTCGCGGTTGGCGAGCACGTGCATCGGCAGCGCGCCGCTCCCACCGATGATGGGATTGGCCGGCGGCTTGTCGACCGCCTGCACCCGGTAGAGCGGCTCGGCGGCGACGCCCTGGTCGGGCTCGAGCTTGACGCCGAGCTTGTCGGCCAGCGCGGGCAGCAACGGTTCGGTCCACGCCTGGAAGTGGCCGTCGAGATCTTCCCGGGCGTCGCCCTCGCCACGGGCATAGATCCGCTCGGCGCCCTTCTCGGCCAAAAGCTCGTCGATGCGGCGCGGGATCGCCTGGTAGGTCGAAGCCCAGTCGCGATTGCCGCAGCCGAACACCGTGTAACGCACGCCGGTCAACGATCCGGGCGCCGCCGCGCGCAGGCTCTCGATGAAATGGCCGGCGTTGTCGGGCGGCCCGCCATTGTAGGACGCGCAGACGATCGCTACCGCGCCCTCGGCCGGCAGCTTGCCGGCCAGGTCGTCGAGGCTCGCAAGCGTTGTGGCGAAACCCTGCGCCTCGCCCGCTTCGGCGATCGAGCGCGCCAGCTCCTCGGCGGTGCCCATGTTGGAGCCGAACAGCACCGCGAGCGGCGTGCCGTGGCTCGCCGCCGCCTTCTTCGGCCGGGCCTTCTTAGGCTCGGGCTTGGCGGCGGAAACGCCCGAGCCCCGCACGATGTCGGGCCGCAATCGCACGCGCATCACCAGCCCCTCGGGCTTGATGGTGAGCGACTCCTTGATCTTGAGCTGATAGCGCGTGTGGTCGACCAGCCGGAAGCGCTGCAGGATCAGGCCGAGCACCAGGGTCGCCTCGGTCATGGCGAACTGCCGGCCGATGCAGGCGCGCTGGCCGTTGCCGAACGGCTTGTAGGCATGCGGCGGCATCTTGGTCTCGCGCTCGGGCGCGAAATTGTCGGGATTGAACACCTCGGCCTGCGGCCCCCACACCGACTTGTCGCGATGCAGCATCGCCGTCAGCACGGTGACGAAGGTGCGCTTGCGCAGCTTGTATTTCCCGCCGATCGTCTCGTGCTGATAGGGATAGAGCCCGAAGGCCGGCGCGGTCGGCCACAGCCTGAGCGACTCTTTCAGGATCTGGCCGATATAGACGAGCTGGTTGACCTGCTGGGCGGTGGGCCGCGCGTTGACGTCGCGGCCCAGCACGCGGTCGGCTTCCTCATAGGCCTTCTGCAGGACGTGCGGATTGTTGAGCAGGAAATAGACCGCGAACGACAGCATGCCGCTCGTGGTCTCATGCCCGGCAATCAGGAAGGTGTTCATCTGGTAGCGGATGTTGACGTCGTCCAGCCGCTCGCCGCTCTGCTTGTCGACGCCGCTCAGCATGTAGCCCAAGAGGTCGGGCTTGGCTTCATCGCCGGCGGGCACCTCGCGGCGCTCGCGGATGATGCGGTCGGCGATGCCGTTCATGAAGCCGACATCCAGCTCGAGCTTCTTGCGGCTCTTGCGCTGGGTGATGTCCTCGAGCGGCAGGCCGCGCATCTTCATCACCGCTTCGAGCGCCCTGACCAGGGATTCGACGTAGGGATGGTTGTCGCTGCGGTAGAACGAGTTGAAGCGGTAATTGAAGCCGCACAGGCCGATCGTGTCGAGGGTGAGCGCGGTCATGTCGCGCACCACGTCGATCTCCTCGTCGGCGTTCAGCCGCTCCCACTTGGTCACCAGCTGCTCGGCGATGTCGAGCATGCCGTCGTGGTAGGTCTGCATCATGCGGTGCGCGAAGGTCGGCAGCAGGATGTTGTGCGCCTTCTGCCAGTTGGGCTCCTGCGTCTCGGCGGTGAACAGGGCGTCGCCGCCCAGCATGCGCACCCGGCGCAGCGAGCCGCGCACCGCCTTGTCGAAGCGCTTCTCGTCGCACAGCTCGGCCACCAGGTCGGCGCCCGACACGACGACCAGCGGCGTGCCCATCATGTCGAGCCAGAAGATCGGGCCCTGCTCGCGGGCGATCCGCATCAGGCCCTGGATCGGCGCGTCGCCGTCGACGGTGAGCATGTTGCCCAGCACCGGCGTGCGCGGCGGATGCGGAATCGGATGCAGCTTGTTGCGCGCCATGAGCTCGGCCGTCCTCCCTGTCTGTCGTCCATATTGCCCCGCCGCGCCGCGAGGCGAAACAGTGGGCGTGGGCGATTCTGTCGTATAGTCGACCGCCACATTCTCCCGGGGAGGAAACAGTGAAGGTCGGTTTCATCGGCGTCGGCAACATGGGTGGCCCCATGTGCCGCAACATCGTCAAGAAGAGCAACCACCAGGTGACGGTGTTCGACCTGAACCCGGCGGCGGTGAAGACCTGCACCGACCTCGGCGCCACCGCCGCCAAGTCGGTGGCCGACGTCACCCGGGGCGCCGACGTGGTGATGACGTCGCTGCCCATGCCCAAGGATGTCGAGGCCGTGACCCTGGGCGATAACGGCATCCTCGCCACCATCGCCAAGGGCCAGACCTACATCGATCTCAGCACCAACGCGCCCTCGATGGTGAAAAAGATCGGCGCCGCGATGGCGGCCAAGGGCATCGCCATGCTCGACGCGCCGGTGAGCGGCGGCACGACGGGCGCGGAAGCGGCGACCATCGCCATCATGGTGGGCGGCGACAGACAAGTGTTCGACGATGCGCTTCCGGTGCTGCAGTCGTTCAGCGCCAATGTGATCCACATGGGCGGGCTCGGCACCGGCACGGTGGCCAAGCTGGTGAACAACATGCTGGCCTTCTGCAACGCCGCGGCGGCGGCCGAAGGCCTGATGCTGGGCGTCACCGCGGGCCTCGACCCCCAGAAGCTGATCCAGGTCGTCACCAACTCGAGCGGCAACTCCAACGCCTTCAAGAGCCTTTCGGAACGTGCGCTCGCCGGCGAGTTCGAGCCGCGCTTCGCGCTCAACCTCGCCTACAAGGATCTGCATCTCGCGCTGGAATTGGGCGACGAACTCAACGTGCCGCTGCCGCAGGGCTCCTCGACTCACAACCTGCAGCGCCTGGCGCGCGGCATGGGGCTGGGGCCGAAGGACAGCTCGGCGATCCTGCGGGTCTACGAGACGGCGCTGGGACGAACCGTGAAGCCATGATCTCGGCGACCCTCGAGCGCTCTCGCCGCTCGATCCTGGAGCGGATCGCGCAGGCGTTCCGTCAGAGGGACCCGTATTACGACGTCCGATGGCAGCCTCTGGAGGCCCGGCGCCGCAGCCTCTTCAAGACCCTTGGCGACCTGCTGGACCACAACCATCCGATGGAATGCGCGACGCAGCACGGCTACGAGGCCAAGTGGCTGATCAACTATACCGACAACTGGGCACTCGCCACCCAGGCGCTCGACGAACTCGAGAAGAGCCTGAAAGACGTTGACCAGCCGCGGATCAAGCAGGGCGAGGACGGCTCCTGGGGGCCGTGCTGCCACGAATGGTATCGCAAGCTCGAGCCGACCATCGATGCCCTCCAGGAAAGGGAAGCGGCAACCGACCCGCTGCGGCCACTCGCCTTCATGGGCTTCCTGCAGGATCCCTCGAAGGTCGTTGGTCTCCTGGAGGCGCTGAGCGTCAGCGACATCGTCGCCACGGGGCGCAACGTTCGCGACGAGCAGAACGCCCTGCTGACGGCGCTCGGCCAGGTCATCTTCAAGGATCGGCTGCGCAAGCTTCTGGTCTGCCGCCCGGAACTCAAATTCACCGTGTCGCCGAACCTCGAGAAGGAGTTCACCGACTACCTGTGGGCCACGCAGGAACGGAACACCGGCTATTGGGGGCCGACCTACAAGTTCGCCGACGGCGTGGTGAGCGTCCCCGACCTCTCCTATACCTTCCACATCGTCCACTACTACATGGACAACACCAACCGGGTCGTGCCGAAGCTCGACAAGATCGTGGCGACGACGCTCAACATCAAGAACGAGATCTATCCCAACGGCTGGCTCGAGAAGGACCGCAGCTTCTCGGACCACAACAACTACGACGTCGTAACCCTGTTCGCGTGCGGCTGGAACTTTGCCTCAGCCGAGCAGCGCGACGCCATGCGGCGCGAGATCCAAGCCTTGATTGACTGGTGCCTCACCAAGTCCCTGCACGACGATCACTTCGGCGACAAGGCCAGCATCGACTCCTATTACTACGGCGTCCGCTTCCTCGACCGCGTCGGCCTGTGGGACGCGGCCCGGCGGTTCTGGCGCACCGACGACATTCCCTTGCCGAACGGCTGCCCGCCGGCGGCCAAGATCCGCGAGCGGCTGCTGCAGGGCTTCAAAGCTGTCGACGACGACTCGGAATACTGCGAGAGCATCAAGCAAATCCTCACCGGTGCCGCGCCCGTGCCGGACGCCTGCGGACGCGTCTGATCAGCCGAGGTGCCGCTCGATCAGCGGCGCCAGCTGTTCGGCGTGCGTCTGCGCGATGTCGTGGCCGCCGCCCCGCACGACGTGAAGACGGGCATTCGGGATGCGCGCTTCGAGATGACGCCCGACGGCGGCCGGGCTGATCGCGTCGTCGTCGCCCCACAGAAGCAGGGTCGGCGCGGCGATCTTCTCGACCGGCAGGACGGGCGATGACCGAAGCTCGGTGATCCAGGGCGCTGCGTGTGGAAACAGCTTGCGGTAGTCGGGACGCCAATCCGATGCGCCGAGCCCCGCCATGTCGACGCCGCCCGACGTCACGGTCAGCACCAGCCGCCGTACATCCCGCGGCCGTTCGATCGCCAACCGTGCGGCGATGACGCCTCCCATGGATTGCGCGACGAGGTCGACCGGCCCATCGATCTTCGCCTCGACCATGCGCACGAGGTCGTCCATGCCGCGCACCTTCGGATCGTGCGGCTGATCGCCCAGCCCCGGCCAGCCGAAATACTCCTTCTGCCATGCCGCCGGCAAAAGCCTGCCGACCGGCTTCCAGAAATTCGGCGAGGCACCCGAACCGGGCAGGAACAGAACCCTGGGCATATCGGCTACGTGCTCAGTCTGGCCAGGAACGCCGGCAGCTTGCGCCCTTGCGAGAGAAGGTAGCATCCCATCGCGCCTGCGACCTTGCGCACCGCCGGCCGCCCGCTCATGCGCTCGCGCCAGGCCTGCAGGCGCGGGTGGGCCTCGGCCATGGGTGCCCCCATGCGCTCGCCGAAGAGCTGCGCCATGTAGAAGGCGATGTCGGCATAGGAGTAACTGCCGGCCAGCCACTCTGCCGCGCCCAGCTCCTTCTCCCTCTCATCATAAAAGGAAGCAGCGGCGGCCCGCGCCTCGACGGCGGCGGGATCGTCGCTCCCGCCCTGCAGGCCCATCAGGCGGACGACCGACGGGAAGTAGACCTCGTCGGACTTGTGCTCGAGCAGCCGAGCGCGGGCGCGCGCCTTGGCATCGGCCGGCCACAGCGCCGGCTTGGGCTTGACGGTCTCGAAATACTCGAAGATCTGAGTCGAATCGAAGATTTCCAGATTGCCCCCTGGGCCATCATCAATCAGCACCGGCACTTGGCGCTTGGGATTGATGCGCAGCACCTCGGGATGCTTGGGCTGGTAGAGCGTCTTCATCTCGAACGGCACCATGATCAGCTCGAACGCGAGCCCCTTCTCATGGGCTGCAATCTCGGCCTTGGCGCCGAACATGCTGAGCGGTCCGGAATAGAGCTTCATGCGCGAACGCTAACACGCCCTTGCCGGCCGCCGCGCACGACGTAAGCTAAGTCCGGATGATAAGACTGTTCATGGCTCTGCGGGCGCTCGTCGCTTCGCCGGTCTCGATGCTCGCCGAAGAGCCGAAAGTCTGCGGCGCTCCAGTCGCGCTCAACGACGGTTGGTCCCTCGCCGCGCAAGCCGAGGTCGGGCTCGATGCCGCCAGGCTGTGCGAGCTCGATTCCTTCGTCGCCCAGTGGCCCGACGCCAACATCCACGCCGTCGTAGTGGTGCGCAACGGCAAGCTCGCGATGGAGCGCTATTTCAGCGGCGAGGACGAGCGTTGGGGCGACAAGCTCGGCCGCGTAACCTACGGCCCCGAGGGCAAGCACGGCCAAGCTGCCGGCCAGGATGAAGCCGCGCCGCCCCAAGCGAATGCGCGTCATGACCGATCCCCTTGCGAATCGGCCGCAGACTAGCGCCTGTTCCGGCTGAATGGAATCATGCTCTTCCGGACCGCGCGCATCCTGCGCGCTCATGATCATGAGCGAGCGGGACGCTCGCGGTCCGGAAGAGGATGACTCGAAGCATCACATGAGGAAGAACATCGCGATGGCGGCAGCCGCCATGATGGCCGTCGCCGCCCAGCCCAGCACGCGCTGCCAGCGCGCGGCGACGAACTCGCCCATCAGTTTGGGCCGGCTGGCCACCACCATCATCGCCGCCATGATCGGCACGACGATGACGCCGTTCACCACCGCGCTCCACACCAGCGCCTTGATCGGGTCGAGCCCCAGGAAGTCGACGGCGATGCCGACGACGATGGCGAGCGCGATCACGAGGTAGAACGGCCGCGCCTCGTTCAGCGGGCGCTCCAACCCGGTGCGCCAGCCGCGCGCCTCGCCCACCGCATAGGCCACGGAGCCCGCGAGAACCGGAACGGCCAGCAGCCCGGTGCCGATCAGGCCGAGGCTGAACAGCGCGAACGCCGCGTCGCCGGCGATCGGCCGCAGCGCTTCGGCGGCCTGCTCGGCCGACTGGATGTCGGTCTTGCCCGCCGCGTGCAGGGTGACCGCCGTGGTCAGGATGATGAAGAAGGCGATCAGGTTGGAAACCGCCATGCCGGCCCAGGTTTCCCAGCCGATGCGATTGAGCTCGTGATCCGCCTGCTCCGGTCGATCGATCAGCGGACCGGCCTCGGGGTCGGCCTCCTCGTCCTCGACTTCCTGCGAGCACTGCCAGAAGAAGAGATAGGGGCTGATGGTGGTGCCGAATATCGCCACGACCAGGGTGAGCGCCTCTCCGGAAAGCTCGAACTTCGGCACCAGCGCGCCGACCGCCACCGCCTGCCAATCGATCTTCACCGTGAACACCACGCCGACATAGGCCAGCAGCGAGAAGGTGAACCACTTCAGCAGGCCGACATAGCGGTGGTAGGGAATGAATACGACCGCCAGCAGCGAGAAGACGGCGAAGCCAAACGTATAGACGTGCGGGCTGCCCCAGCCCAACATCAGCCGTACCGCCGCGCCCATGGCGGCGAGGTCGGCGCCGAGATTGATGGTGTTGGCGATGAACAGCAGCAGCACCAGTGTGGTCACGACGCTGGGCGGGAACACCAGCGCGAAGTTGCCGGCGAGTCCCCGGCCGGTGACCCTGCCGATACGCGCGCTGATGGACTGAACCGCCACCATCAGCGGCCAGGTCAGCACCACGGTCCACAGGAGGTTGAAGCCAGCCTGCGCGCCGGCCTGCGAATAGGTGGCGATGCCGCTCGGATCGTCGTCGGCCGCGCCGGTGATTACGCCCGGCCCCAGCTTCCTGAACAGCGTTTCGAGACCGAGCCGTTCGCCGAGGCGGGATTGCGCAACGCTCATGACAGGGTGCGAAACGGCTGCGGCCCGTCGAAGGTTCCGATGTAGCTCACATGCGTGATCAGGCCGGTGCCGGGGCGCCACAGATGCAGCGCGAGGCCGGGCGGTTCCATCATCATCGACAGCGTTGCGCCATCGTGCAGGTCGAGCGTCGCCTGATGCGCCGTGCTGGGCGCGATCGAGGCCATGGCGCCGGCCCATCGCATTTGAATCGGCCGATGGACATGGCCGCACATCAGGCGCTCGACGTTTGGGTGACGACGAACGAGTTCCGCCAGGCGCGCGTCGCCCTGGCTCAGTCGCGAATTGTCGAACGCGGCGATGCCGCAGTCGAACGGCGGATGGTGCATGAAGAGGACGGTCGGCCGGTCGCTTTCGTCCAACCGCGCTTCCAGCCAGTCGAGCCTTTCGGCGCAGAGCTCGCCGTGCGGCTTGCCGGGCACCAGGGTATCGAGCGCGATCAGGCGTACCGGCAAAGTCTCGATCGTGTACTGCAGGAAGCCGGTCGGCGGCAGGTAGGCGTGGTCGGGGAAGGCTTCGCGTAACGCATCTCGGGCGTCATGGTTGCCGGGAATCAAATGGACCGGCATGGCGAGCGGCGCCAGCAGCCGCCGGAGATGGGCGTATTCCTCCGGCTTGCCGCCATCCACCAGGTCGCCGGTGGCGAGCACGATGTCGGGCCGCGGATCGAGCGCATTCACATGCGCCACCGCCCGCTCCAGGAAGCCGGCCGTGTCGATGCGGCGGTAGAGCAATTTGCCCTCCGCCTTGACGTGCATGTCGGAGATCTGGGCGATCAGCATGGGGTCCCCTCCGTCATCCTGAGCGTAGCGAAGGATCTCATGCCATTCCAACCGGCGTGCCGGCAGACATGGCGATGAGATCCTTCGCTTCGCTCAGGATGACGCTACCCACGAAAGCCATTCACGATCGGATAGCGCCGCTCCTTGCTGATCAGGCGCGAGGTGATCTTCACGCCGGGCGGCGCCTGGCGGCGCTTGTACTCGGCGCTTTCGAGCAGGCGCCACACGCGGTTGACGGTTGCGAGATCGTGGCCTTCGGCCGCCAGCTCCTCGGCGCCGAGGTCGCGCTCGATCAGGCCCTTCAGGATGGCGTCAAGCACCGGATAGGGCGGCAGCGAATCCTCGTCCTTCTGGTCGGGCCGCAGCTCGGCCGAGGGCGGCTTGGCGATGATGCGCGCGGGGATCACCTTGCCCTTGCGCCCCAGCGCGCCCTCGGGGAGATGCGCGTTGCGCCAGCGGCAGAGCTCGAACACCGTGGTCTTGTAGACGTCCTTCAGCACGTTGTAGCCGCCGGCCATGTCGCCATAGAGCGTGGCGTATCCTACCGCCATCTCCGACTTGTTGCCCGTCGTCACCACCATGCCGCCGAGCTTGTTCGATACGGCCATCAGGACGACGCCGCGGGCGCGGCTCTGGATGTTCTCCTCGGTGACGTCTTCCTTCCGGTTGCCGAACAGCGGCAGGGTCATGGCGCGAAAGGCTTCCATCGCGGGCTCGATGCTGACGATGTCGTAGCGCACGCCGATCGCCTCGGCGCAGGCCTTGGCATCCTCCAGCGAATGCGCACTGGTATAGGGCGACGGCATCATCAGCGTCTGCACGCGCCCAGGCCCCAGCGCATCGGCCGCCACCGCCGCCGTCAGCGCCGAATCGACGCCGCCCGACAGGCCGATCACCACCGAGGGAAAGCCCGTCTTGTTCACATAGTCACGCAGGCCCAGCATCATCGCCTGGTAGATCGATTCGATGTCGCTGAGCTCCGGCGCGATCGGACCTGGCTGGCATTCCCAGCCATCCGATCCGCGGCGGAACTCGACGGTCGCGACCTGCTCGCGGAACGAGGCGAGCTTGACCTTGAGCGCGCGGTCGGCGCCCAGCGCGAACGAGCCGCCGTCGAACACCAGCTCGTCCTGGCCGCCGACCTGGTTGAGGTAGACGAAGGGCAGGCCGCTCTCGACCACGCGGCTCACGCCGAGCTGCACGCGCACATCGGTCTTGCCGACTTCGTAGGGCGAGCCGTTGGGCACCAGCAGGATCTCGCCGCCGGTCTCGGAGATGCATTCCACGACATCGGCCGTCCACACGTCCTCGCAGATCGGCACGCCGATGCGCACGCCGTTGAAGACCAGCGGTCCGGGCATCGGTCCGGGCGCGAACCAGCGCTTGTCGTCGGCCCAGCCGTAATTCGGCAGGTCGACCTTGTAGCGCTTGCCGATGATCTCGCCCTTGTCGAGGCAGATGACGGCATTGTGCAGCTTGCCGTCCTCGCGCCACGGCGCGCCGACGAAAAGCGCCGGCCCGCCGTCCTGGGTGTCTGCACGCAGCGCCTCGACCGCCTCCTGGCAACGCCTCTGGAAGGCGGGTTTCAGCACCAGATCGTCGGGCGGATAGCCGGCCAGGACCAGCTCGGAGGTCAGCACCAACTCAGCGCCCTGCTGCTTGGCTTCGGCGCGCGCCGCCCGCACCTTGGCGAGGTTGCCGTCGACGTCGCCGACCTTGGGATTGAGCTGGGCCAGCGCGACTTTGAGGCGGTCCGTCATTGCTACTTCGCGGCGCCAAAGAACTGGTAGGCCGCGTAATAGCGGACGCGGGCCTGTGCGCCGCTGTGAGCGGCATCGCAGCCCGCTGCCGGCGCGATACCGCCCTTGGTATCCACCCGACGGATGAAGGCCACGGTCGACAAGACTCCCGATCCCTCATTGCGCTTGGCGCGCAGCAGCAGCCATGGGATCGCGCCGCCGGCCGGCGCATCGGCTCGGGCGGCGACTTCACCGACGACGGCTCCGTCGCCGATCTTCCAGGTCGGCCCGGCGAAATGGGTGCCGACCTGCAGGCCCTGCTTGTCGAACAGGTTGGCCTCCGGCGCCTTGAAGGTCCATGTGAAGCCCTGGTCCTTCGTCTCGCAGGCATAGACCTGGACGCCGTCGGCAGCGACCTCGAGCAGCAGGGACGCGCCTTGCGGCGGCGGCACCAACTCATCCGCCGCGTGAGCGACACCAGCGACGGCAACGAACGCGGCGGCCCAGCAGGCAATCCTTCGCATGGCGTTTCCTCCTTCGGAGATCACTTGGCCGCCACCACCTCGACTTCGACCAGCATGCCGGGATCGGCCAGGCCCGCCACCACGAGCAAAGTCGATGCTGGATAGGGTGGCTCGCTGAAAAAACGATCGCGTATCGTGCGATAGGGCCCGATGAAGCGGCTGTCGGTCAGGAAGACGTTGACCTTGACGACGTCGCGATAGCCCATGCCGGCACTCTTCAGCACCTGGGCGATGTTCTTCCACACCTGCTCGACCTGCTTGTCGATGCCGGCCTGCAGCTTGCCTCGCGAATCGACGCCGACCTGGCCCGAGACGTAGAACAGCCTGGCGCCTTGCGGCACCTCGGCGCCCAAGCTGTACTTGCCCGCCACCGAGACGGACTTGGGATTGTGGAACTTGATGGCCATGAACGGGTCCCCCATCTAAAAGCATGCTGTCGTCTCGCGCGGGGTCACCCCCGCGCTGGAGCGTAGCGAAGGACCTCATCGCCGGTTGCTGAGGGCATGAGATCCTTCGCTACGCTCAGGATGACAATAAACGGTTTACGGTCGGAGAGCATGACGTCAAGCGGCAAGGCAGTGCACATCGTCGGCGGCGGCCTCGCGGGCTCGGAAGCGGCCTGGCAGCTCGCCTGCGCCGGCGTGCCTGTGGTGCTGCACGAGATGCGGCCGGTGCGCGGCACCGAGGCGCATCTCACGGAAAACCTGGCCGAGCTGGTCTGCTCCAATTCCTTCCGCTCCGACGATGCCGTCAACAATGCCGTCGGCCTGCTGCACGAGGAGATGCGGCGCGCGGGCTCGCTGATCATGCGCGCGGCCGACGCCCACAAGCTGCCGGCGGGCGGCGCCCTTGCCGTCGACCGCCACGGCTTCTCGGCGGCCGTTCAGCAGGCGTTGCTCGGCCATCCGCTGGTCGAGCTGCGGCGCGAGGAAGTCGCCGGCCTGCCATCCGAGGCGTGGGACAGCGTGATCGTGGCCACCGGCCCGCTCACCTCGCCCGACCTGGCCGCGGCGATCGCCAAGCTGACCGGCGAGGACTCGCTTGCCTTCTTCGACGCCATCGCGCCGATCGTGCACTACGACAGCATCGATCTTTCGGTCGCCTGGAAGCAGTCGCGCTACGACAAGGGCGGGCCGGCGGGCGACGGCGCGGACTATCTCAACTGCCCGCTCGACAAGGAGCAGTACGACGCCTTCGTCGCGGCGCTGCTGGCCGGCGACAAGACCGAGTTCAAGCAGTGGGAGCACAACACGCCCTACTTCAGCGGCTGCCAGCCGATTGAGGTGATCGCCGCCAGCGGACCGCAGACCCTGCGGTTCGGTCCAATGAAGCCGGTCGGCCTCAGCGATCCGCGCACCGGACGGCGGCCGTGGGCCGTCGTGCAGCTCCGCCAGGACAACGCACTCGGCACCTTGTGGAACATCGTGGGCTTCCAGACCAAGCTCAGGCACGGCGAGCAGACGCGCCTCTTCCGCACCATCCCCGGCCTGCAGAACGCGGAGTTCGCGCGGCTGGGCGGGCTCCATCGCAACACCTTCCTCAACAGCCCACGCCTGCTCGACGGCACGCTGCGCCTGAGAGCGATGCCGCGCCTGCGCTTCGCCGGCCAGATCACCGGCTGCGAGGGCTATGTCGAGAGCGCGGCCGTTGGATTGATGACAGGACGCTTTGCCGCCGCCGAACGACTGGGGTTCGTTCCGATCGTGCCGCCGGCGACCACGGCGATGGGGGCGCTGCTGGGCCACATCACCGGCGGCGCCGATGCCACGACCTTCCAGCCGATGAACGTCAATTTCGGCCTGTTCCCGCCGCTCGACGGCAGCTTGCGCGGCAAGGAGCGCAAGCAGGCCCTGGCGGCGCGGGCGCTCAGCGATCTCGACATGTGGCTGCAGCCGACACCGTTGGCCGCGGAATGACCCTGTCGTCGCGCGCGGGGTAACCCCCGCGCTGAAGCGCAGCGAAGGACCTAATGGCAGGCGCCATGAGATCCTTCACTGCGCTCAGGATGACATGAGTGGTCCGAAATGATGGCCTCATGAGATAAGCTCGCGCGTCGTTTGCAGGGCGCGTGCTACCTAATCCTGCATGAGTCCCGCCGAACGCCGGAACATCATGCTGGCCGGGCCGATCGTGCCCACCATCCTGACGCTGGCCGCGCCCAACGTCTTGAACGTGGCGCTGCAGAGCCTGGTCAGCGTTTCCGACAGCTGGTTCGTGGCCCAGCTCGGCACCCTCGACCTCGCGGCGCTCGCCTTGATCTTCCCGGCGCAAATGGCGCTCGGCCAGATGTCGGCCGGCGCCATGGGCGGCGGCATCTCCTCCTCGGTGGCGCGTGCGCTGGGTTCGGGCAACCGCGCGGCGGCCGAAGGGGTGGCCGCCCATGCGATGGTCATCGCGCTCGGCATGGCCATCCTGTTTGCGATCGTGTTCGTGGGCTTCGGCCGGCAGATCTACGGCGCGCTGGGCGGCAGCGGCGCCGCCCTCGACCGCGCCGAGGCCTTCGCCACGATTCTCTTCCTTGGCTGCTTCGCCCACTGGATCGCCAACTCCCTGGCCTCGGTGCTGCGCGGCACCGGCGACATGAAGACTCCCGGCTATGCGCTGGTCGCGACCGCCGCCCTGCAAATCCCGCTCACCGGCGCGCTCACCCTGGGCTGGTTCGGCCTGCCCGCGCTCGGCATCCGCGGCCCGGCCGCTTCGTCGGTGATCTGCTTCGCGCTGGCGGCGCTCTGGATGTCGTCGCGACTGTTGGGACGCAACGCGGCCCTGCGGCTGAGCTGGCCGACGGACGGTTTCCGCTGGACCTCGTTCCGCGACATCCTGAAAGTCGGCCTGATCGCCTGCCTGGTCGTCCTGCTGACCAACGGCACGGTGCTGGCCGTCACCGGCCTGATCGGCCGCGAGGGCGATGCCGCCATCGCCGGCTACGGCATCGGCAGCCGGCTGGAATTCATGCTGATCCCCATCACCTTCGGCATCGGCGCGGCGCTCACCGCCCTGGTCGGCACCAACATCGGCGCGCGGCAGTACCAGCGCGCCCAGCGCGTGGCGTGGAGCGGCGCGCTGATGGCGGGCGGCCTCGCCGGCCTGATCGGCATAGTCGTGGCGATCTGGCCCGACCTCTGGCTCGGCCTGTTCGCGTCGGACGCGCGCGTGCTCGCCGCGGGCCGCCACTATCTCAGCATCGTCGGCCCGGTCTACGGCTTGTTCGGCCTGGCCATGGCGCTCTACTTCGCCTCGCAGGGCACCGGCGAGATGGTGTGGCCGGTGGTCGCCAACGTCGCGCGCATCGCCATCGCCGTCGGCGGCAGCCTGCTGGCTCTCGACCAGTTCGGCTGGGGCGTCTCGGGCCTTTATGCCAGCGTCGCCACCGGCGTCGTCGCCTTCGCCCTGCTGCTCGCCTTCTCGACGACGCGGCGGGCGTGGACCGGCGCCTGACAGGCGCGGCGCAACGCAGCCCTTCAGGCCGGCCGGGCGATCGCGGTCAGGGAATTTCCGCAATTTCCGCAAGCGCTATGCCAATCAGGACACGGTGGGAGCGACGCAAGATCGATGCGGCGGAGGGGTTTCCGCACCTTTCCGCTAGTCGCAGACTGCCGGGGACAGCCCCGCAGAAACATCGGTAGAATCGGCATCCGAGGGGGTTTCCGCACTTTCCGCTACCCTTTTTGAGGCGCGACGAGGCGGCCGGCGCAAGATTGTTAGGTTCCCGCAGTTTCCGCCGGTCGTTTTCAGTTCGCGCCGCTGAGGTGTGCATGGAGTCCTTCCTTCCCGTTGGGAAGAAGATATAGCACAATCTTAAGTATTATGCTAGTTCTTCCTAGAAATACTTTTGAGGTGCAACCTGCTGATGACTTCATGAGATAAGCTCGCGCGTCGCCCTTGCCGCTGATGCTTACCTAGCCGCAATGGCTCCCGATGATCGCCGCCGGGCAATGCTGTCGGGACCGCTGGTGCCGACCATCCTGGCGCTCGCCGCACCCAACGTCGTCAATGTCTCGGTGCAGAGCCTGGTGCTGATCGCCGACGGCTGGTTCGTCGGCCGGCTGGGCACGGCAGAGCTCGCCGCCCTGGCGCTCGTCTTCCCCGCCCAGACCACGCTGCAAATGATGTCGGCCGGCGCCATGGGCGGCGGCGTCTCCTCGGCGGTCGCCCGCGCGCTGGGCTCGGGCGATCGCGACCGGGCGGAAGATGCCGCCGCGCACGCGCTCGCCATCGCCGCCGTCATGGCGGTGCTGTTCGCCGTCGTGTTCGTGGGCTTCGGCCGCCCACTGTTCGGCGCCCTGGGCGGCAGCGGATCGGCCCTCGAGGGCGCCGTCGCCTTCTCGACCGTGATGTTCCTGGGCTGCGGCGCGCATTGGCTGGCCAATACGCTGGCCTCGATCCTGCGCGGCACCGGCGATATGCACTCGCCCGGCGTGGCGCTGATCGCGATGGCCATCGTCCAGATCCCGGTCTCCGGCGCCCTGACCCTGGGTTGGGCCGGCCTGCCCCAGCTCGGCGTCGCCGGACCGGCGGCGGCGGCGGTGATGTCCTACGCCATTGCCGCGCTGTGGATCCTGCGGCCGATCGTGCAGGGCCGCGCCGCGATCCGCCTGCGCTGGCCGGTGCACGGCTTCCGCTGGTCCGCCTTCGCCGACATCCTGAAGGTCGGCGCCACCTCGTGCATCGTCGTCGTGATGATCAATGCCGCCGTGCTGGTCGTCACCGGCCTGATCGGCCGCGCCGGCGATGCCGCCATCGCGGGCTACGGCGTCGGCAGCCGGCTGGAATATCTTTTGAGCCCGCTCACCTTCGGCATCGGCGCCGCGCTCACCGCCATGGTCGGCACCAACAAGGGCGCCCGCCAGTTCGGCCGCGCCCGGCAAGCGGCGTGGAGCGGCGCCCTGATGGCCGGCGCCGTCACGCTGGCGATCGGCCTCGTCGTGGCGCTGTGGCCCGACCTCTGGCTGCGGCTGTTCACCGACGATCCGGCCGCGCTGGCCGCCGGCCGGCTTTATTTCGGCATCGTCGGCCCGACCTACGGCTTGTTCGGCCTGGCGATGGCGCTCAACTTCGCCGCCATGGGCGCGGGCGACATGATCTGGCCGACATTGGCGACGGCCGCCCGCTTCGCCATCGCCGCCGGCGGCGGCCTTTTAGCCCTCGACCTGCTGGGCTGGAGCGCGCCCGGGCTTTACGCCTGCGTCGCCGCCGGCATGGTCGCCTACTCGCTCCTGCTTGCCCTCTCGACGACGCGACGGGCGTGGCACGTCTGATCGGCCGCCTGATACAAGGGGCGGACGAGCGGACGGAGCGGAGCATGAAAACCATCCTGATCATCGGCATCGGCGCCGGCGATCCCGACTACATCACGGTGCAGGCCATCAAGGCGTTGAACCAGGTCGATGTCTTCTTCCTGATCGACAAGGGCCCGGCCAAGGCGAAGTTGCGCGCCGTGCGCGAGGAGCTGTGCCGACTGCACGTCAAGGACCGCGCCTACCGCTTCGCCGAGGCCAAAAGCCCGCCGCGCGACACCGCGCCGGCTGACTACCGCGCCTCGGTCGACGAGCTCAATCGCGAGAAGCAGGCGGTGTTCGAGCGCATGATCGAGCAGGAGATGACGGACGGCGAGACCGCCGGTATCCTCGTGTGGGGCGATCCGATGCTCTACGACAGCACCATCCGCAACGTCGAGGCGATCGCCCGCCGGCAGCAGATCGACTACGACGTCATCCCCGGCATCACCGCGGTGCAGGCGCTGGCGGCACGGCACAAGATTCCGCTCAACCGCATCGCCGAGCCGGTGGCGCTGACCACGGGGCGCCGGCTCGCCGAGGGCTTCCCCCGGGACATCGACAGCGTCGCCGTGCTGCTCGACGGCGAGGACACTTTTGGGCGCTTCGCCGACCCCAAGGTCCACGGCGACATGGAGATCTACTGGGGCGCCTATCTCGGCACGCCGGACGAGATCCTGATCGCCGGCAGGGTCGCCGACGTCGCCGACGAAATCCATCGCCGGCGCGCCGAGGCGCGCCGGGTGAACGGGTGGATCATGGATACGTATTTGATGCGGAAAGCGCGTGTCGACGAATCGTAGTGCGACAAGTCAGCGACCGATGCGAGCCCGCGGCGTCCGGGTCGGCGGTGGCAGATCCCCTCTTGATGTGATAACAAAGTGTGCATACATCTGGGATGGTCCGGGTGCTGTTCGAATGGGATGAGGACAAGCGTCAGCTGACGCTCGCGGAACGTGGGCTCGATTTTGCCGACGCGCCCTTGTTCTTCGATGGTCGGCCCACCCTTACCTCGTGGCAAGGCCATCCGCGTCATCTCGATGAGGAGGGCTCATGGCGACGAAGCGAAAGCGCATCGTGCGCTACACCGATAAGCAACTGAAGACCATGCGCGCCGCCGGCAAGGTGGGAAGCGATTGGCGGCGCGCCGCCAAGGCGGCGGTGCCCAGCGGCCACGATCCCGACGATGCAATCGGCCCGGTCGACATCAAGTGGGCGCTGTCAGAACTGCCGCTGCCCCGTCGCAAGGCGCACACGACGTTGCGGCTCGACGCCGACCTGCTCGACTGGTTCCGTTCGCAGGGACGGGGCTACCAGACGCGCATAAATGCCGTGCTGCGTAGCTACTACGAACAACGCTCGCGCTCGACGCGATAACGGTCCCGGACACCTGTGGACATTGTCGGACGAGCCGCCGGCGTTTATTCTCGTTCCGCCGCAAGGAAGGACGCCACCATGACCGCAACAAAGGGTTTTGTCGTACCCGCGGGCGGCGGGAAGCATCTCGACATGATGGCGCCCGGCCGGTCCGCCGCCTTGAAGCTGCTCGGCCACGAGACCGGTGAGAGCATCATGCTGTTCGAGGAAACCGTACCCGCCGGCACCATGAGCACCTTCCATCTCCACCACGACAGCGACGAGGTCGCCTGGGTGCTCGAGGGCGAGATCACCTTCAAGATCGGCGACGAGGTCAGCGTCGGCGGACCGGGCACCTGCGCGTTCTTCCCGCGCAATGTCCCGCATGCCTGGAAGAACACCGGCAGCGCAACCGGCCGCGTCCTGTTTCTCTACACCCCGGCCGCCGCCGGCGCCTACGTCGAGTCGCTCCTGGAGCGCCCCGCCGGTCCAGTCGACGAAGACGAACGCGACAAGATCCGCCAGCGCTACCGCTGGGAAGTGGTCGGGCCGAACCCGCTTTGAGCGGGACGCCTTTGGATCCGATCAAGTGTCTTGCCGGACTCGGCGCATTCACATGCGCCTGAGGGCCTCCAGGCCCGCTCATGATCTGTCGTCCTGAGCGCAGCGAAGGACCTCATCGCCGTTTGCCGCGGGCATGAGATCCTTCGCTGCGCTCAGGATGACGGCGGGCCTGGAGGCCCGCGGTCCGGCAAGACAGGTCTACGGCATCTTGTCGATGATCGTCTTCATGTCCGCCGCCGAGAACAGCCGCAGCGTCTGCGTGCGGATGTTGCCCAAAGCGCCGAGGCTCAAGCCAAGCGAAGTGACCGCGAGGTCGTCGGGCGCCTCGAGGATGGTGACGACGTCGTACTGTCCCTGCGCCCAGTAGACCTCCTTGACCGTCGCGCCGCATTTCTTCGCCATCTCCTTGAAGGCGTCGGCGCGTTTTGGCGAGTCCTTGGCGTTGCGGACTCCCTGCTCGGTGAAGCTTCCAAGAATGCAATAGGTCGCCATGGCGATCCTCCCTTGTCTAGCCGTCCCATTATCCGCCGATCGGCGACGGTGCGACAGGCCCTGACTGGACGAAAGTGAGGATCAGAAGCGCGGCGGGCCGGCGTTCTGGTCCCAATCGGGATCGTCGCTGGGGCTGAGCGGCGTCTCGGCGGCGAGCAGGCCCTTGCCGGGGACGAAGTTCACTTCCAGCCGGATGCCGTCGGGATCCTCGAAGACGAAGAAATAGTAGCCCGGCGCCCAGTCGCCCTCGAGCGGCCCGCGGTCGATATGTGCGCCCATCGACCTGAGCTTGGCCGCGACCTTGTCGACATCCTCGCGCGAGCGCGCGCGGAAGCAGAGATGATGCAGGCCGACCCGGTTCTGCACGAACGGCGCGCCGGCGTGCTCGCTGGCGCAGCGCTGGATGCCGAGCGCGGTGCGGCCGCCGACGTGATAGAGGAAGTTGTTGCCGTCATAGACCTTCTTCATGCCGAGGAAGGGCAGCAGCTCGGCGTAGAAAGCGCGCGACTTCTGCCAGTCGCTGACCGTCAGGATGACGTGCGCCATGCCGTTCACTTCGATCATGCGTTCTCCCTCCGACGTTTCATAGCCCTCTCCGCCCGCTTCCGCGGGTGGAGAGGGACTCGAGGTGGTCTATTGTCGTCCTGAGCGAAGCGAAGGACCTCATCGCTGCTTGCAACCGGCATGAGATCCTTCGCTTCGCTCAGAATGACAGAGAAGGTGTCGGGCGCCACCTCACCTCCCCCATTGCTTCGCAATGGGTCGCTCCCTCTCCCCCCGCTGAAGCGGGCGGAGAGGGCCGACTGAGGCATGTAGTTCAATCGATGACCCAGAATTCATGCGGCAGCGTGATCGTCACGTCGTAGTTGGCTTCGTGCTCCTGCGCCTTGTGCAAATGATAGCGCTTTTGGTTCACCTCGACGATCGCCCGGCCTTCATGCCGTTCGATCACCGTCCCGCCGAACGGATCGCCGTCGGGCAGGCTGCCGTAGAAGGTGTCGCCGCCGTGCAGGGTGGGCACGTCCCGGTCGTCCGTCTTGTCGCGCTGAAGGACGAGCACCGATCCGGTGCTGAGCGTTTGCATGAGCAGCGACGCCTGCCAGTTCGCCATACGGACCTCCCCCTATCGAGTCTCCCAGCATACCCGCGAACCGACCCGGGATGTGCTAACAAAGCAGGCAATCATCCAAACAACAGGAGATCGCCATGAGCGACGCCAACAAGACCACCGGACTGCAACTTCGCTCCCTGATCCGCAAGAGCGGCGACCTCGAATTGTCGCTGGCCGAGGTCGCCGTGCCCGAGCCCGGGCCGGACCAGGTCGTCGTCAAGGTCGAGGCGACGCCTATAAATCCGTCGGACCTCGGCCTGCTGCTGGGCCCGGCCGACATGGCGACGGCCAAAGCCACCGGCAGCGGCCACGGCATAAAAGTCACGGCCAAGGTGCCGGCCGCGTTGCTGTCCGCGCTGGCGACCCGGCTCGACGAGCCGATGCCGGTCGGTAACGAAGGCGCGGGCACCGTGATCAAGGCCGGCTCGTCGGACGCCGCGCAAGCACTCAAGGGCAAGACGGTGTCGATGGTCGGCGGCGCGATGTATGCGCAATACCGTTTGCTGAAGGCCACCGACTGCCAGCCGCTGCCGGCCGGAACGAGCGCCGCCGAGGGCGCCTCGTGGTTCGTCAATCCCCTGACGGCGCTCGGCATGACCGAGACCATGAAGCGCGAGGGCCACAAGGCGCTGGTGCACACCGCGGCGGCCTCCAACCTCGGTCAGATGCTGAACAAGATCTGCCTCGAGGACGGCATCGGCCTGGTCAACATCGTGCGCAGTCCCGAGCAGGCCAAGCTTTTGCGCGGCATCGGCGCCAAGCATGTCGTCGATTCGAGCGTGCCGACCTTCACCGACGACCTGACGCAGGCGCTGGTCGAGACCGGGGCGACCATCGCCTTCGACGCCATCGGCGGCGGCAAGCTTGCCAGCCAGATCCTCACGGCGATGGAAGTGGCGATCAACAAGACCGCCACGACCTTCAATCGCTACGGCTCGAGCGTGCACAAGCAGGTCTACATCTACGGCAGCCTCAACACCGGGCCGGTCGAGCTTTTACGCGCCTATGGCATGGCCTGGGGCGTCGGCGGCTGGCTGCTGACGCCATTCCTGCAGAAGATCGGCCGGCCTGAACAGACCCGGCTGCGCGAGCGGGTCGTCAAAGGCCTGAAGACGACGTTCGCCAGCCACTACACGCGGGTCGTCTCGCTGCCGGAGGCGCTCGATCTCAAGAACATCGCCGCCTACGGCAAGCGCGCGACCGGCGAGAAGTTCTTGATCAATCCGAACAAGTAATCATGGGCTGGGGGCGCGCGATTCCAATCGCGCGCCCCCAGCCCAGCGCGCTGCGGAACATACCTCCGGCGAAGATCGCACGGGCGGCGTCGAGCGGCGACGGCGGCTGCTCGGGCACCTCGGACGGCAGGTCGTAGCCCGCCAGGTCGCCGAGCCACACGCTGCGCCGCGTCAGGCGGATCACGAAGTCGACGCGTTCGTAGCGGGTCGCGGGCATGGCTGCTCACCGGAGCTGTTGCGCGAACGCCTGCAGGCCCTGGAAGGTCTGGCCGGCGACGGCGTGCAGGCCGGCGCCCCACAGGAACGCAACGGCGACATCCCACCAGCCGAACGCCGCGTTGGGCATGTAGAGCACCTGCAGGCCGGACACGACGGCGAAGACCAGGACGATCGCGGTCAGAATGATCGCAAAGACACGCAGGCGCTTGTTGACCTCGGCCAGGGTGGCGTCCCGGCCGAGCGGGGGGACGATGGCGCTGAAGGCCGCACTGGTGATCGAAGACGGCACGTCGCCGGCGGAAGCGGGCGCGGAGGCCGTCGCCACGCCCTCGGCGTCCATCGAGGCTATTTCGACCTCGGGACGCGCCTTCTCAGCTTCCGCCATCGCCTGCGAATAGGCGACGCTGGCGGCGGAAAGGTTGTCGTCGGCGAGCGCGACTTGCGCGTCGGCCAGGAGCTTGGCCGCCCCCTGGAGCGCCGGCGTCGCCTGCACCAGGGCGTCGATGCGCGCCTTGGCCCGCTTCACGAGCTCGACGAGATAGCGGCGGTTGGCGTCGTTCCAGAGTTCGATCTTGCGCTCCGGATCGCGCTCGCTGTCGACCGCGTCAAGCATCCTGCAGATCTCGGCGACGAACCCCGTCCATTCCGCCGCGACCGTGAAGCCGACGGGATTGGTCGCCGGATTGAGCCGGCGGCGAAGCTGGCCCGATGCGATCTGGGCATAGAGCACGCGCGCGCGGTCGAGGGCCTTGGTCGCGAGCGCGATCGGCTGCGGCGCGTCCTGCGTGCCGACCGCCTCGAGCTGGGCGATCACCGGCTGGAACTCGGCGCGCGCCGCGGCATCGAGCCCGCGGATCGTCGTCCTGAGCCGCTCGGCGGCGGCCAGGACGAGGCGGCGCAGCTCCCGCTCGACGCTGGCCGCGAAGCCGTCCAGGGCGGTCTTCGTGGTGGTCACCTGTTGCTCCGTTGCCGCAGGGTCCAGCAGCACGGTGCGGGCCGCCTCCAGAGTCGGCGCGAGGGCGACGGCGACCGAGGCCGGCTGCACGGAATCAAGCTGGCGACGGGCGGCGATCCAGGGCGTCAGCAGCGGCAGCTTGCGGCGCACGGCTTCGATGCGCGCGGTCGGCGTCTCGATCGGCGTGTCGGTGTCGGCCAACTGGTCGCTCGCCTGGTCGAGCTCGTTCACCAGGAAGACGATGACCTTCCGCTCGTCCGCACTGAGATTGCCGCCCTCGCTCTGCACCAGCCCCTGCAAGCTCGTGCGCAGGTCGATGGCTTGGCGCAGCAGCAGCAGGCGCGGCCGGCCTTGCTGGTTGTATTCGCGCAGGAAATAGGCGGCGAGGACGCCGAGCAGGATCGCCGCGGCCGCCCAGATCCAGCCCAGGCGCAAGGCGAGCTCGAAGGCGACGTCGAGCGGCTTGCGGTCGGTCGCGGTGAACCGCATGGCGCCCTTGTAGTTGCCCGGCTCGTCGAGATCCTTGATCGACAGGCGCAGATCGAGGCTGCCGTCGGCCGGGATCGACACCGGCTCGGTGGCCGCCGTTCCATCGGGCAGCGCGTAGCTCACCTTGTAGGCCACGGCGCCGACTTCGGCCGGTGCCGAGCCCGAGCCGTCGAGACGATCGAGACGGGCAAGCTTGGGCAGGTAGATCTTGCGGTCCAGGCTGGTCGTGTTCTGCAGCCGCAGCGGCACGCTCACGCTGTCGCCGAACACGGTGCCGCGCAGCTTGGGGATGGCCTCGACCTTGAGGTCGAAGTCGGGATGGGTGCGCGTCAGCGCCAGCGTCACCGGCGTGCGCGTGCCCGCGACCTCGTAGGTGATGTCGCCGGTATAGGAGCCTTCGAGCGGCGCCGAGGCGACCAGCTTCAGCGTCTCCTGGCCGAGCGGCGGCAGCTTCAGCGGCGCGGTCAGGGGCGCGTCGCCGCGCTGCAGGGTCGGCTGCACGACCGTGCCCGAGGGGCCGGCCAGCGGGCCGACCTGCAGGCGCACCTCGACATCGCCCGGCTGGGCGTCGTTGCGGCGAAGCGTGATCGGCCATTCGACCGCCGCGCGATCGGAGGTCATGGCCAGCTTGCCGTCGGCGCCGACGCCGACGATGCCCATGGTCGGCGGATTGGCCGGCTTGCGGCGCGTCACCGTGACGTCGTAGGGCGTGCGCTGGGTGTTGTCGACGACGAGGCCGATCTGGCCCTTGAAGTCGCCTTCCGTCGGCAAGGCGCCGGAGAGGCGGACCACGACGGTCTTGTCGACGCCGGCCATGTCGACACAGTTGCCGCCCGTCTGTCCGTCGATCGACAGGCGCTGGTTGCCGACCGGACGCGCCGACGGGCCGATCAGGGGCGTGACGTCGATGCAGATGCGGGCCTGGGCGCCGTTGTCGTTGCGGCGCAGGACGATCGGCCATTCGAACGTCGGCTCCTCGGCGATCAATGTCAGGCTGTGCGCGCCGCCGCTCACCGGACCGCCGGCCAGGCTGAGGTCGGGCGGCGCCGCGGCCGAGCCGAACGCAACCAGCACCGCGGGGGTCGTGACCAGCAGGAGATGCCCCTGCCGGCGCGTGGCATTCGTGAGCTTGCCCATAGCCTCCCCCGATGTCGCAAGACGCCCTCTACCCCACACAGCCATTTTGAGAATGTCCTGCGTATTTGACAACCCTTGATCAGGCTTCCAGGCGCACCTGCCGGACGAACCAGCGGATGTCGCCGACGCTGCAGGCGCACGCTAGGGCGTGACGGCCCCCGCATCGTGCGCGTAGAGCCAGCCGATGTTGGCGATCGAACGGTCCCCCGAGGTCGCCATCGCCGCATCGCGCTTCTGCTGCTCCGGCCCGTCAGGCAGATGGAAGCGCTTGCGGTTGGCCGCACTCGCCTCCTGCAGGCGCGTCGCACGCGGCTTGCGCACCTCCTCGTACCGCGCGAGCGCGCCGGACACGTTGCCGGGCGTGGCCGTCAACAGCGAGGCCAACGCCGCACCGTCCTCGATCGACTGCGCCGCGCCCTGCGCCATCATGGGCAGCATGGGATGGCAGGCGTCGCCCAAGAGCGTGATCCGGCCGTCGCTCCAGCGCGGCAGAGGCAAGCGGTCGTGCAGCGCCCAGATGAAGGTCTCGGGAAAGGCTTCTATCAGGCCGCGCACGATCGGGTGCCAGCCATCGTAGCGCGCCAGCACCTCGGCCACGTCGCCCTTGTCGGTCCACGATTCCGACGTCCAGGTGCCGTGCTCCGCCACGCACACCACGTTCATCATCCGCCCGCCGGCGACCCAGTAATGCACGACATGGGCGTCCGGCCCCATCCAGTTGTGCGAGGCGACCTCGATGCCGAGATGTTTTATGCGTTCGGCCGGCACCAGTCCGCGCCAGGCGACGCAGCCGGTAAAGCGCGGCTTCTCCGGCCCGAAGGTGAGATGGCGCACGCGCGAATGGATGCCGTCGGCGCCGACCAGGAGATCCGCTTCGGCCAAGGCGCCTCCCTCGAAGCGCGCGACGACGCGCTCGCCCTTTTGCTCCAGGCCGACCAGCCTGTGGCCGACATGCACCCGTTCGTTGGGCACGGCGGCGCCCAGAAGCTCGGCAAGGTCGCCGCGATGGAAGTGATAGTAGGGCGCGCCGAACGTCGCCTCGACCTCCGGCCCGACCGGCGCGCGCTGCAAGGTGCGACCGTCGTCCCAGCGCCGCTGGTGGACGGCGAGCGGCCGCACGCCCGCCTTGTCCAGCGCAGGCTTGAGCCCGAGGCGGATCAGCAGGCGCGAGGCGTTGGGGCTGATCTGGATGCCGGCGCCGATCTCGCCGATGGAGGCTGCCTGCTCGTAGACATGAACGTCGAGGCCGGCCTGCAAGAGGTGCAGGGCGGCCGACAGGCCGCCGATGCCGCCGCCGATGATGGCGATTTTCATCACCGTCGTCCTGAGCGGAGCCGCCCGAAGGGCGGCGTAGTCGAGGGACCTTCTCTCAACGATAAGTGGCCTATCGCGGAGAGAAGGTCTCTCCACGCGGCCCTTCGAGCCTTGGTCGAGACGACAGCAAGCTTCGTCATGCCAGCACCTTCCGCCACACCGCCCGCCCGTCGGCGCAAACGTTGCCGCGCCAGGCGACGTGGGTGTCGGGCCGCACCAGCACGAGCCTGGCCTGGTAGATCGGCGCGACCGGGTCGTCGACCATGACGGTGTCGAGCGGCGCCGGCGCTGAATCGATCAAGGCCGACGGATCGGCGCCGCCGAAGACCAGCAGGGTGAACCAGGGGCCGAGCTTGTCGTAGAGGGCAGAGCCGTCCGCCAAGAAGGTGCTGGGCAGGCGCGCGCCCGGCGCGGTCGTCGGCTCGTACGTCACGGGATCGCCCTCGATGCCGTCATAGCGATAGCCGAACTCGATGCCCCAGCTTTCGTTCTCGGCATTGCCCAGGGCGGCGATGGCGCGGGCCAATGCGTCGGGATCGCGTTCGCGCTGGTAGAGCTCGCCGATCTTGATGCGCACGTCGGTATGGCGTTCCGAGGCCAGGCGATTGCGCAAGCCGACCGGCCGGCGTTCGCGCTCGTAGGAGGCGAGCAGGCCCGGGCCGCCAAAGCCTTTCAGCGTCGCGGCGAGCTTCCAGCCAAGGTCGACCGCGTCGCCGATGCCGGTGTTCATGCCGTAGCCGCCGGTCGGGATGTACTGGTGCGCCGCATCGCCCGCCAGGAATACGCGGCCGCCTGCGTAGCGCTCGGCCAGCAGCAGATGGGTGAACCAGGGATTGGCAACCAGGATTTCATGCGCGAAGGGGCGGCCGACCCAGGTCTCGAGCACGCGCTCGGGATCGAGATTGGCCACGTCGACCTCGGGTGGCGGCCGGGTCTGCAGGGTCCAGGTGTCCTTGTCGTCCTGCGCGATCAGCGTGCCGCGGGCGGTCTGGTAGTGCCAGGCGATGCCGAAGGCCTGCAGGAGATCGCGCGCGTCGGAGCGGAAATGGATCATGTAGCGATGGGCCACGGCGGCGCGGCCTTCCAGGCCGATGCCGAGCCTCTCGCGCACGAAGCTCGAGCCGCCGTCGCAGCCGGCGAGGAAATCGCAGCGCACTGATTCGGTCGCGCCGGTCTCGATGGTGCGCAGCGTCGCGGTGACGCCCTCTTCGTCTTGGGTGAAATCCTCGAAGGCGACGCCCCAGCGGGCGTCGACCAGCAGATGGTTAAAAATGGCGTCGCGCAGCACCGGCTCGATCAGCACCTGGCTGACGCGCATCGCCGGCTCGCGCGGCTGGCTGCCGTCGTTGCGCTGGCGGATCTCGGCGCGCTTGTCGACGACGCTGGGATAGCGGAAACGGTGCAGCTCGCGGCCGCCCCGCTCCTTGGTGAGCGAGGTGATCCAGGAGACGTCGAAGTTGTTCTGCTCGGGCACCGCGGCGGCGCGCAGCGTGTCGACAAGGCCGAGCCGGCGGAACAGCTCCATCGAGCGGCCGTTGGTGATGTCCATCTTGGGGTGCCGCGTGGTCGTGGGGTTGCGCTCGACCAAGAGGCAGCGCACGCCCAACGTGGCCAGCGTGCGGGCCAAGGTCATGCCCACGGGCCCGCCGCCCGCGATCAAGACCTGTGTCTTCATGCGGAGCGCGGACCTCCAGGTCCGCTCATGAATGCGGACCTGGAGGTCCGCGCTCCGATGAGAGTCACGCCCGCTTCGCGGCGGCTTCCTTCTCCGCCATCTTCTGCTTGAGCTGCTCGGGCGTGAGGCGGACGATGTGTTCGTTCTGATGGCTGTAGATGTCGTATTTGGCGACGTCGAGATCTTCCAGCACGATCTCGCGCGCCAGCACCTTCTGCTTCCACGCGGCGTGCTCGGCCTCGGCGGCGTGGAATTCCGGCATGACCTCGCGGGCGAACAGGTCGAGCGATTCGCAGATGTCCTGGTGGCTGGTCTTGCCGGCCTGGTTGAGCAGGATCACCTGGTCGACGCGGCTCTGCTGGAACTGGCGGAGCTTCTTGCGGATCGTCTCCGGCGAGCCGATCAGGCCCGACTCCAGCGCCTTCTTCTCCTCCGGCCCGCCCTTCCAGCTCTGGTACTCCTTCCAGAGGTCGGAGGTGCCCGGCGCATCGACGCCCTTGCGGCCGTAGTAGGAGAGCGAAAAGATGAAGAAGGTCCAGCCCGCGGCCTTGGCTACCGCCTCCTCGTCGGTCGGCGCGCACATGAAGCCCGCCACCATGGCGACGTTGGGATTGCTCGGATAGTCGGTGAGCTTGTTCGAATTGTTCAAAAGGTTGTTGTAGTACTTGTGCACCCAGGCGCGCGCCGCCTCGGGCGTGACGAAGGTGAAGCCGAGCGCGCCCATGCCCCATTCGCCGGCCTTGCCGATGGTCTGGATGTTGGAGCAGGCGACCCACAGCGGCGGATGCGGCTTCTGCAGCGGCTTGGGAATGACGTTGCGCGCCTCGAAGTCGTAGTACTGGCCGTGGAACTCCCAGCTCTCCTTGGTGAACATCGGCACGATGGCCTTGACCGCCTCCTCCCAGCGCTCGCGCTTGTCGCGCACGCGGATGCCGAAGGGATGGAGTTCGGCCGGCCCCGCCGCCTCGCCCATGCCGAGATCGACCCGACCACCCGACAAGAGGTCGAGCGTCGAGATGCGCTCGGCGACGCGGTGCGGCTGGTTGGTGGTGAGCTGGACCACGCCGTGGCCCAGGCGAATGCGCTTGGTGCGCTGGCTGGCGGCGCCGAGGAAGACTTCGGGCGCCGAGGAGTGCGAGTACTCTTCCAGGAAATGATGCTCGACCTCCCAGGCGTAGTCGTAGCCGAGCTGGTCGGCGAGCTCGATCTGGCTGAGCGAGTCCTGCAGGAGCTGGTACTCGCTCTTGGGGCCCCACGGCCGCGGCAGCTGGTGTTCGTAGAAGATGCCGAATTTCATGGTTTAGGTCCTCAAACGGCCCGTCGTCTCGACCGGAGCGCGAAGCGCGCAGCGGAGAGACCTTCTCTCAATGATAAGCCGCTTATCGTTGAGAGAAGGTCTCTCCACTCGG
>Ga0070698_100000238_pt1 | contig 54785 bp, 44 predicted proteins | sample KBSK1502metaG_FD_65477 | JGI IMG/M metagenome (GOLD analysis project Ga0070698, IMG submission 65477) | Corn, switchgrass and miscanthus rhizosphere microbial communities from Kellogg Biological Station, Michigan, USA - KBS K1-50-2 metaG | ecosystem: Host-associated > Plants > Roots >...
CCCGGCGACGAGAAACATGCCGCGGCGAAACGTGACGCCGACTCGCTGATGGCTCGGCTCAAGGCGTGGGACACCGACATGGTGAGCCGCCGGTCACGCGCCTACGACGATGTCGAGAACTTCGAGCAGAAGTTCACCGCGAACTACATGTTCCTGATCAACGCCACGGAAAGCGACCTGCCGCGCGTCAATCAACCCTCCAAGGACCGGCGCGTGCAGCTCGACACCGACTGGACCAGGCTGAAGGCGCGTTCCGACGCGATGATCAATAGCGAGATTCCGGCTTTGAGCCGGAAGTTGTGGGACCTTGGACTCGGCGCGCTCTGGAAGATTCCAGCTATGCGGATCATTCCATAGGGGAATGAACGAACCGAACATCGGCGTCGCCCTGCCTACTGCCGGCTTCCGATTAGCTCCGAGACCGACACTCGCTTGATTTGTCGGCGGTCTTCTCCGAGGATCACCATCGCGTCCTTTGCGTCGGGTGTTAACCCCTGCGGGTTATCGAATCCTGGAGTGCGCGTCACCTGGTTCCAGCTCCCGTCCGACAACCGATAGGTCCACAGTTCGGCGGCGTCGCGATTGCTGGCGAGATCGAGTGCGCCGACGAGGAGCAGGCTGTCGCCTCGCGTCCAGGCAGCCCCTGCATGATAAATGTTCGCGGTGTCCGCGGTCACGCGGGTGGACGCACCGCCGCTGCTCGGCATGAGATAGGCGAATGCCCAGCCGCGTTCGAAGGCTCCATACACCACTCGAGTGCCATCATGCGAGAGCCTGGCGTACCCGATCCCGGGCCTCGCACCTAACGATTCCAGACGCCCGCCGTTGGCCGCGACGCGGAAATAATCACGACCGCCAACTGCGCCCGGCTTTTCGCCGATGAAGTACAGATACTTCGAATCGGGACTCCATTGGACGGATCCGGGGCGTACGTTCGTGGTCGTCAGTCGAGCTGGTTCTCCCCCCGCCGCCTGAATCACCCAGAGATCAAAACCTCCGACGTCACGATTGGAAGCAAAAGCGATCCGAGTGCCATCCGGGGACCACTCCGGTTCGACTTCATCCCCCGGCGCTGACGTCAGGTTCCGGGCTTCTCCGCCGCCAACGGGGACCAGCCAGATATCGACGGTTCCACCGCGATCAGAGAGTAGCGCCACCTGGCTGCCGTCCGGCGAATACCTCGGTGAATTGTCAGTGCGCGGGCTGGATCCGAACGATGTTGGTTCTCCACCGGTGATCGGAATGGTGAATACGTCTCCATTGCCAACACGGTCCGTGTCGAAGATGACTGTCTTTCCGTCGGGGGAGAGACGCGCCGAACCGATGGCGTACTCCTCCCAGGCACGAATGGTGCGAGTGGGCCCGCCGGCAATGGGCACGAGTTGAAGCGCGACAGAGGTCTGCGTTCTCATGTAATAGATGGACGTTCCGTCCACCGCCCAACGAGGGGCGGACTCCACCGCGGCATCGTTCGTCAGGCGTGTGGCGTTACCGCCGGCGGATGGCATCAACCAGAGATCTCGTTGCCCCCCGCGGTCCGAGATGAAAACAATCCACCGGCCATCCGGTGAAAAGCGCCCGCCCTGGTCGTCGCGCACGTCGTTCGTCAGTTGTCGCGATTGCCCTGATGCCACGTCGAGTACGTGAATGTCCAGTGTACCGGTGCGTCGCGACGTGTACAGAATCTGCTTTTCGTCCGGAGACCACATGGCTGTCGCCGGAGCGTTCTCCAAACCCTCTGTGGTGAGCTGGCGCGGGGGGCTGCCGGCCGCCGAATCCTGCACCCAAACGGTATTCTTTCCTCCCTGGTGCAAGTCGAACCCGAAGTGGGCGCCGGTTGGCGACCACGCCCCGTGAAGGTTGCCCTTCATAACGGGACCAACGCGCCGCTCGGGGCCACCATTGATCGAGATCACCACGGGATGTTCGTCACCGACGGCCGTCCTGTTCACCAGCACTCCGCTGCCATCGTTCAACCACGCGACGGGAACATCGACGGCGGGCCCCGAAGACAGCTGCCGAGCCGGCGCTGATCCATCCGATGGTACGATGTAAACGTCAAAACTCGGATCCTCGCCCTGATACGCGATCCATTTCCCGTCAGGCGACCAGACCGGGCTCGCATCCCAGACACCATGCGAGATCTGAACAGCGTTGCTGCCGTCTGGATTGCTGACGAACACCGAGCTGCGACCGCTATTCACGACCTGCGCGTACGCGATGCGCGAACCATCAGGAGAAGGCACCGCCCCGTTCTGGATGCGCCCCACGCTGTCATTGACGACGATCACTGACGCCGGCTCTGGCGGTGTTTTCTCACCGCCGCAAGCCAGCGCGCCCAGTGCAACTGCACCAATCAGAATTCGACGGCTCATGAGTTTCTGCACGCTGATCACCTGGTTCCCGCGATGCGCTGGCGAATCCCGTCACGGATTTCGGGGATCACCTTGTCGATCGCGTCAAAGAGGTCCTGTTTGAGGTCGATATCGTAACTTCCGCTCCACACCTGCTCGATGGTCCGCGGATTCGTGAGCTGCAACGTGACGCGGAGTCGCTCACCAGCGCGGAATACATTCCCCTCGAGGATCGCGCCGACGCGCAGCTCGCGCGCCATGTCGGCCACCGGCTTCGGCGACGTCTTGTAGACTTCCATCGCCGAGTTAGGCGCAACCGTCACGCCCGGGATCTGCCCTAACGCGACCATCAGCTGGTTGTGCATCGCCGTCACGAGTTGCGCGTCGGCACCGGAAACGTCGCTGATGGGCATGATGGCCATGCGACTCGGCCCTGGCGCATCCGATGCGCCGAGCACCTTCCAGGCGCCGAAGCCCGCAACGGCGACGAACGCCGCGAGGGCACCGGCCACGACCCAGCGCCTCGACTTCACCGGGATAGCGACGGGCGGCGTCTCGACTTTGGGGGGCACGACCTGCACCGGCCGCGTGTTGGTCGGCGTCAGGCCGCCACTGGGCGTCAGCGCGCTCTCGAGGATTGGCAGAAGTTCTTCGGCAGACTGCCAACGATCGGTCTTCTGTTTCGCCAGGCACCGCTGCACGAACTGCGAAAGCGCCGGGGGAATGTCGGAGCGCTTTGTCGAGAGATCGGGTGGCGCGTCGAGTACATGCGCCGACAGGATGGCCTGCGCCGTCGTCCGCACGAACGGTGTTTCGCCGGTGACCATCTCGTACGCCATCACACCGAGTGCGTAAATGTCCGAGCGATGATCGAGATCGGTTTCACCCATCGCCTGTTCGGGCGACATGTACGCCGGTGTACCGAGCGCGAGTCCGACCGTGGTGAGCGTGTCGCCGCCCGCCGCGCTGACCGCCTTGGCGACGCCGAAGTCGGTGACGACCGCGTGCCGGCCGGTGAGCATTACGTTGTCCGGCTTGATGTCGCGGTGGACGATCCCGCGCTCGTGCGCGTACGCCAATGCGTCGGCCACTTCGCGCAGGATGCTGACCGCCTCGCGAACGGATAGCCGACCATCGCGCGCCAGTTTCTGACGGAGGGACTCGCCCTCGATGAACGGCATCACGTAGAAGAAAAAGCCGCCCACCTCTCCGGAGTCATGCAGCGGGAGGATGTGCGGGTGCGCCAGCTGGGCAATGATCTGGATCTCGCGTGGAAACCGATCGCCGCCCATCGCGGAGGCGAGTTCAGGCCGAAGGACCTTGAGCGCCACCTGGCGTGAGTGCTTCAGGTCGCGCGCGAGGTACACGGTGGCCATGCCGCCCTGGCCCACCTCGCGCTCTACCGCGTAGGACCCGGAAAAGGCCTGCCGTACCTGCTCGAGGGTTGCCATTACCGCCCCGAACTTACCTCCGAAACGTACGGATCGGTTAGGGCGGAGGGCGGCTTTATCGCAACACGGTGATTGGATCCACGCGCGTGGCTCGACGAACGGGAGCCAGCAGGGCGATTCCCGCACATATCAGCAAGACCAACACCGCCGCTCCCAGCGTGACAGGATCGAACTCACCCACGCCATAGAGCTGCGTCCGGATCAGTCGCGCCGTGGCAAAAACACCGGCTGAACCGAGAACCAGCCCGAGCGCCATCCACCTCCCGCCCTGACGGATCACCAGTCCTGCCACCGCGCCACGGCTCGAGCCGAGCGCCATGCGCACGCCGAACTCCCGTTCGCGAGCACTCGCCATGGTTGCGAACATCGCATAGATGCCGACCGACGCCACCAGCAGCGCCAGCACGCCGAAGCCGAGCATCAACAGCACGGGCAGGCGCCGCGCGGCGTAGCCTTTGTCGACGACGTTCTGCATCGTCGAGACCTGGTACATCGGCAGCCCCGGATCGATCGCACGCAGCGCGCCACGCACGGCGCTCGTGATCCGGGACGGCTCGCCCGACGTCTTCACCGCGAAGTTCTCTCCGAACGGCACCTGAAGGAGCGAGTGAAACATCATCGGCTCCGGACGCAGCGCGGTGGGGCTGTTACGCATATTGCCGACGACGCCGATGATGGTCGTCCACGGTTGATTCGGGTCCGGAGGTCCCCAGCGGAATCGTGAGCCCACGGCATTCCCCTGTGGCCAGTACCGCGTCGCCATTTCCTCATTGATGACGGCCACCGGCGGGAGATCGGGCAGGTCAGCCGACGTAAATGTGCGTCCTTGCCTGACCGGGATCTCGAAGGCCTCGAAGTAGCTGTCGGAAACCCTCGAGGTAATCATGAACGGGACGGGTTCGTTAGGCCCCCAGGGTCGATGCTCCACAAAGAGCCCGTTTCGATTCGTGATGGCCGTCGGCAACCCTGACGTGGCCGCCACGCCTTCCACACCGGGGAGCGCCTTGAGCCGCTCGGCGAACGCGGCGTGAAAGTTCGAGCGCAACGCCGGCGTGCCGTACCGGCCGCCCGGAAGCTGCACGGTGAACGTCAGCATCCGTTCGCCACTGAACCCGAGCGGAGCGTGCGTCATTGCCCAGAGGCTGCGCGCGAGGAGGCCCGCGGCGGCGAGGAGGCTGAGGCAAAGCGCGATCTGCCCGGCGACGAGGACACCACGCAATTGCCGCGTGCGCACGCTCTCCGTACTGCCTCGCGTCTCATCGCGCAGCGTGCCCTGCGGATCCGCCCTGCCGACCGACAGCGCGGGGCCCAGTCCGAACGCCAGGCCGGTGAGCAGCGCGGCGATGAAGGTGACAATCATCGCACCGCCGTCGAGCGCGAGATCCGCATAACGCGGTATCGCTTCCAGAGACAGTCCGCGCAGCATGGCCAGCAAAGCGATCGCGAGAAAAACACCTGCGATACCACCGGCGACGGCGAGGATCACGCTTTCGGTCAGGAGCTGTCGTACGAGGCGTCCGCGGCCGGCGCCCAGCGCGACCCGAACGGCGAATTCCTTGCGGCGGGAAATCGTCCGGGAGAGCAGGGCGCCGGCGAGATTGGCACAGGTGATCAGGAGTACGAGGGCGGCGCTGGCGAGAAGAACGATGATCGGCCTGCGCGTGTCGCCGACCATGGAGTCACGCAGGGGCACGCCCATCATGCCGATGCCCAGGTTGTCCTTGGCGTACCGGTTCTCGAGCTCGTCGCCGATCGCGCGCAGCTCACGGTCGGCTGCCTCCGCGGAAACACCCGGCTTGAGTCGCCCCACCATATCGAAGTTGTGCGAGCCGCGAACACTGATCGGGTCGCGCATGAATGGCGCAATCGAGAAAGGATAGAAGTAGTCTTCGTCGCCTTCGGGCATGACGAAGTCGCGCGGCAGGACGCCCACGACCGTTCGCGTGATGTTGTTCAAGCGAACCGTCTTTCCAACGACGTCCTCTGCGCCGGCGAACACGGTCTGCCAGGTCTTCCACGGGATCACGGTGACGAAGGCGGTGTCCCGGAGGCCATCTTCGTCGCGGAACGTCGTCCCCTTGATGAACCGGACTCCGAGTGTGGTGAAGAGCGCCGGCTCGACCCATCGCACCTTGACGATTTGTGGGTTGTCGCCCGGGTTGTAGATCGATTCGCGTGTCGGCGTCCATGCGCCGAGTGAACTGAACGAACGCTGGCGCTCGCGGAGGTCGCTGATGGTGCCGGCGCTTATCGCCCCCTCGCGCTCCCCCAGCGCCTTGATGGGCGTGTAGACGCGCGTGAGGCGGCCCGCGTCGGCATAGGGCAGGGCGTTCAGGAGCACCGACTTCATGACGCCGAACATGGCTGCGTTCGCACCGATCCCAAGCGCCAGCGTCAACACGGCGAGCATCGTGAACATCGGCGCGCCTAACGCCGATCGAACGGCGAAGCGGAGGTCCTGGCGGAGGTCGTCGAACCAGTCGCGCCGGCTCCTCGTCTTTCGCTCTTCGGTCAGCAGCCGGGCGCATTCTTCGCGCACGCCGTCGACGTTACCGAACCGCTCCATCGCCGCGAGTTTTGCTTCCTCGGGAGTCATGCCGGCAGCAATGTTGGCATCGATGCGCTGCTCCAGGTGGAACCGAAGTTCGGAATCGACTTCCGCATCAGGCTTGCCGGGGATGAACGGGATTCTCTTGGGCTGTTTCATATGGTTGTTGATCCGTGGTCTACTTGGCCCACGCCGGGGCGACCGCACTCGTGATCGCCTTGTCGACGGCGGCGGCGAAACGCTGCCAGCCCGACATCTGCTTGCGAAGCTGCCGTTTTCCTTCGGCCGTCAGCCGGTAGTACTTCGCCCGGCGGTTGTTCTCCGACAGTCCCCACTCGGCGGTGATCCAGCCTTTCCCGGCCATTCTATAGAGGGCGGGATAGAGGGACCCTTCTTCGACGCTTAAGACGTCCGAGGTGACGCTCTCGATCCAGCTGGCGATCCCGTACCCGTGCATGGGGCCCCAGGAGAGCGTCTTCAGCACCAGCAGCTCCACGGTGCCCTGTAGCAGGCCTGATTCCTTGTCGAACACGTTGACTCCATTGGCTGATTGGGCCAGCAAGGCGGGCGACTGCCTTCCCTATACGGGTCTAGGGAGAGCCTTGTTTCCATTAGATGCGCATAGGGAGAGAAGGGTTTAGTCGGGGGTTGGCGACGGCGGTGTGGGAGGAAAAAGTGGAAGTCCTCTAAGGGGCGTGCTCCAAAGGCGCGCTCTAAGGGCGTGCTCTAGGGCGTGCTCTAAGGGCGTGCTCAAAGGGCGTTCTCCTTAAGGGCGTACTCGCTCGCGGCAATCCGACGCGTGACAGCCTCCGCAATAGGACGGATTGTCGAAATCGCGGTCCTCCATCCGACGCACTGGGTAGAAGCGACTACTAAGCCCAGTTACAGGAGACTTGCGATGAGGACCCCAACCACAATCGGACTGGCCACTGCTGCCCTCGTATTCGCGATGGCGCCGCTGGCTGCTCAGGATGCGCCCAAGCCGGACTCGAGCGGATACGTCGCCGCAAACGGCCTGAACTACTGGTTCGAAATCCATGGCCAAGGTGAACCGCTGCTGCTGCTCCATGGAGGGCTGGGTTCGACAGGCATGTTCGGGCCAGTCCTCTCAGAGTTCGCCAAAACACGCCGGGTTATCGGTATCGATCTCCACGGACACGGGCACACCGCCCTGGGAACGCGAAAGATCAACCTGATCGACATCGGCAACGACCTCGCGGTCATCGTCGGTGCGCTCGGCCTCAATCAGGTTGATGTGGTGGGCTACTCGTTCGGCGGCGGTGCCGCGCTCCGACTGGCCGTTCAACATCCCACGCTCGTCAGGCGGCTCGTCATCGCGTCCGCACCCTACGCACAGAGCGGTTTCTTTCCGGAGATGTTGCCCCAGCAGGCGGCTGTCGGCGCCGCGATGGCCGACGCGATGAAGGAAACCCCGATGTTCAAGTCGTATGCCGCCGTTGCACCGCGTCCCCAGGACTTCCCGCGATTGCTGGATGCGATGGGTGAATACATGCGGCAGCCGTACGACTGGTCCGCCGACGTCAAGAAGCTCTCGATGCCGGTGATGCTCGTATTCGGCGACAGCGACATGATCCGACCCGAACACATCGTTTCCTTTTACCAGTTGCTCGGCGGTGGACTGAAAGACGCCGGCTGGATGAGGGAGAACATATCGAAAAACCGCCTGGCGATCCTGCCCAACGTGACGCACTACGAGGCCTTCGCCACGCCAGCGATTGTTGCGGCGGTGCTGCCTTTCCTGAATAGCGAGAAGCAGGCGTCGACCTGGAAGTAAACCGGGCCTGAACACGGCTTAATGTCGCCCGGCAATTGGATCCCCAGTTGCCGGGCGAACGGGCACGCGACGGCGTAGCAGCAGCGAGGGAGTTCGGCGAGCTTACGTTTCACACGGAGCCGGCGTTTGTTCCGGCGCCTCGCCACTCACTCCATCACCCATGGCCCCATCTGAACAGCGCGAGGAAAAAGGCGACCTCGGTCTCGGCCGAATTGTCTCGAACACCCGTGGCCGGCGACTGCTCAATCCTGACGGATCATTCAACGTCGTCCGCGACGGTCTCCCCTGGCACCAGGTATACAGTGCCTACCACGACGCGCTGACCACGACCTGGCCCCGCTTCCTCGCCTGGACTGCGGTCATTTACCTCGGCATCAACCTGGTCTTCGCAAGTTTCTTCCTCCTCCTGGGTCCCAACGTTCTGGCCGGCCCCGGAGTCGCGATGTTAGGCGGGCGCATCTGGCGTGCGTTTTTTTTCAGCGTACAGACCTTCGCCACGATCGGCTACGGGTCGATCATCGCGAACGGTGTCTTCAGCAACCTGGTCGTCACGGTCGAGGCGTTCACGGGCCTGCTGGCGCAGGCGCTGATTACAGGCCTGCTGTTCGCCCGTTTCGCGCGCCCGACGATGGCGCTTCGGTACACCAGCATCGCGCTCATCGCGCCCTTCCAGGGTGGTCAGGCATTCATGTTCCGCGTGGCGAACATGCGACGGAATGAACTCATCGACATCGATGCCAAGGTCAGCTTCTCGATCCTGGATGACGGCGACAAGGACCCCACACGGCGCTTCCACGCGCTGGAGCTCGAGCGCCGCTCGGTAAGCTTCCTCCCGCTGTCGTGGACTCTCGTGCATCCGATCACGCCAGGGAGCCCGCTCTGGGGACTGACGGCGGCTGATCTCGAGCGCCGGGACGCGGAAGTACTGGTCCTGATGCAGGGCACCGACGACACCTTCGCTACGCGCGTGGCCAGCAGGCGGTCTTACCGCAGTGAGGACATCGTGTGGGGCGCGAAGTTCGCGAGCGTATTCACCCCGGCTCGTGCGGATGGACGCCTTGCCATCGATATGGCCCGTCTGGATCAGTACGAACGGGTCGCAAGGGGCGACTGATGCGCCGTAACCTGGTTTTGCTCGCGTTGGCCGTGGCTCTCTTCGTGCCGGTACTCCGCGCGCAGCAAGTTGCGCCTGCGAAGCCTAACGTCGTCCTCATCATTACTGACGACATGGGCTGGGCAGACCTCGGCAGTTACGGGGCACGGGATATCAGAACGCCGAACATCGACGCGCTTGCCCGCCAAGGCGTCAGAATGAGGAGCTTCTACGCGAACGGCGTGTTGTGCACGCCGACCCGCGCGGGACTCATCTCGGGGCGATACCAGCAGCGGCTTGGACTCGAGATCGCGTTGCCAAGCGAGGGCGCGCCCGACGGTAGCCGCGGACTGCGAGTCACCGGCACTTCGCTGCCGCAACTGATGAAGAACCACGGCTACGCCACGGCGCTCGTCGGCAAATGGCACCTCGGCTACAAGCCCGAGTTCAGCCCGAACGCGCACGGCTTCGACTACTTCTTCGGACTGAAGGCCGGTTACCACGATTATTACACGCACCACGGGAGCGACGGCCGGCCAGACCTCTGGGAAAACGATCGCCCCATCGAGGTTCAGGGATACACTACGGACCTCATTACCAGTCGCGCGTTACAGTTCATCGAGCAGAACGCGACGCGACCGTTCTTTATAGATGTGGCATACAACGCGCCGCACTGGCCGTACCAGGTGCCGGATCACCCTTCCGTTGCGCGCGATAGCTCGCGACACCTCATGCCGCACGACTCCGCAACGAGCACGCGCGCCGACTACGTGGCGATGGTGGAACGAGTGGATCGCGGCGTCGGAGAAATCGTGCGCACATTGACACGACTGGGGATCACGAACAATACGATCGTCATCTTCACGAACGACAACGGTGGCGAGTGGCTCTCGAACAACGGGCCGTTGTTCAACCGCAAGTGGACGGTGTGGGAAGGCGGCATCCGCGTGCCGGCAATCGTGCGGTGGCCCGGACACGTTCCCGCCGGTAAGGTCAGCGACCAGGTCGGGATCACGATGGACCTGACGGCGTCGATTCTCGCCGCCTCGGGCGCGACAGTTCCCGACTCGGCGAAGCTTGATGGCATCAACCTCTTTCCGATCCTCCAGGGTCGCGCGGCGGAGGTCGAACGCACGCTGTTCTGGCGGACCGCGGTTGGCGGCCAAATGCAGAAAGCGGTGCGCCGCGGCAACTGGAAGCTGGTCGTAGATGGAACACACACGTTCCTGTATGACATTCGAGCCGACATCGGCGAGCGGTCCGATCTGGCGCGCCAGCGCACGGACATCGCACGGTCGTTGCGCCTGCAGCTCACGGCGTGGGAACGCGAAATCGATGCCGATCGCGGGCGCACGGGCGGGCGGCAACCCACGGAGCGCTGAAGGGGTCCAAGGAACGTGCGCGCTTATACCATGCGATTCCGATTCATTATTTGCGCGCTCCTGGTGCCCGTGCTCGCCGTGCCTGCTCAGTCGACGTACGACCTGACGGGCAGGCCGGACGCCGTAATCAAGGACGCGTTTACGCAGGTCGCCGGTGTGCGCGAATTACCCGGCAACCGCGCGATCGTCACCGACCTATCCGAGCGTCTCGTATTTCTCGTCGACTTCAGCGCTGCCAGTGGTCGACAGATCGGTCGTCAGGGAGATGGGCCAGCTGAATACCGGTTCCCGATGGCGCCGTTACCGGCTGCAGACCACGCGACGTGGATACTCGACGCTACGCTGCGTCGCGTTCACGTCATCGCTTCCGATGGATCGTTTCGTCCTTCGTTAGCGCCACCGTATGGAGCTGTGCCGGGTGGACTGCTGTCGGCGCGCGGCACCGACACGCACGGCAGGATCTATTTCGAAGGGAACAGCTTCAACAGTGAAACTGGCCGGTTCACCGACTCGGTTGCGGTCATCAGCTGGGATCCCTCCGCCAACGTCACCGAAACGCTCGGCCGAGTTTGGAGCGGAGGGCGGGTGATGATCCAGCTCGAAGGATCGCCGGCCAGCATCGCGCGCTCCGCGCTGCCATTCCCTCACATCGACGCATGGACTCCGCTCCCGGATGGGCGCATCGCACTCGTCAGGCAGTCGCCCCACACAATCGCCTTTCTCGAGCGCGGTAAACCGCTCAAGTCAGGACCGGTGCTGTCCGTTGCCAGCGTTCCGGTGACCGCCGCTGAGCGAGCTGCCTATCGTGAACGAAACTCCGCAAGGCGAATGGTCGCATCGGGTGGTAGTGAGTCACGTCGTCTCCAGATCGAGGATTCGACGTTCCCAGCTACTTTGCCGCCGTTCATCGCCACGGCTGTCCTCAGCGACCCGACCGGCAGGATCTGGGTTGGCCGTAGCCACCGCTCGAGCGACAAGACCTGGCGCTACGATCTGTATGACGCGCAGGGCGCGCAGACCGGCATGGCAACGCTTCCCGTGCACTCGCGGATCGTCGGATTCGGCGATGGCCTGGTGTACATCGCTCGGACTGATCCCGCCGATGACCTGGTGTATCTGGAACGCCATCGCCTCAGGTAGTCAGCCGGGTTCACGACCATCTAACGGCCTGACGGCCGCGGCCGTCAGATTTGGGCCCCAGTGACATTTGGCGGCGGGGTTTTGTCAAAGGGGTCATGATTCAGGCGACCCTGAATGGCCCACTCCAGCGAGCACCTGCCGCAAAGGACGGATTCGTCCCGACGCGACAGGGTTCTCCGTGGTCGACAAGGAATACCGTGTCCGACTCAGCGATGCCGGCGGACTCACCCGATCAGGCTGCCGAACGCGCGCTCTATGAGCAGCACGTCGACAGGATCTATCGGTTGGCATTGCGCATGACTGGCAACGCCCAATTGGCCGAGGACCTGACGCAGGACGTCTTCATGCGGGCGTTCGCCCGGCTGCATCAGTTTCGTGGTGAATCCGACCTGGGGACGTGGCTGCACCGCGTGGCGATCACCGTCATCCTCAATGCGATCACCAAGCGCAAGATCGCCGCAGGACGTGAGCTTCCGCTGGACCCCTCCGCGGCCGCGGCGAGCCACTCGGGCGCCATCGACATCGATACGCGCGACCGCGTGCGCACCGCCGTGGCACACTTGCCGGAAGAATTGCGCGTCGTGGTCCTCCTCTACGACGTCGAGGGTTATCAGCATAACGAGATAGCCGACATGATGGGCATTACCGCCGGCGCCTGCCGGATGCGCCTGTTGCGCGCGCACCAGCTGCTCCGGTCGATGCTGCCACTCGAGCACGAGGAATGGCGATGATGACGGACCGCAATGAATTCGTTCGCGACGCCTTCCAGGACGACGTGCTCGGTTCGTCGGACCGAGACCGTCTCTGGTCGACCATGCAACATCGTCAGACTCGTCAGGCGCGCCGGCGGACCATCGCCCGCGCAGGCGCGTGGCTCCTGGCCGGTGCCATCATCACCGCCCTGTGGATGTTCATGCGCTCCGCAGATCGGCAATCGGTTGGCCCGGGTCTCGTAGCCGCCGATTCACTCGGCAACAACTCTCCGTCGGAGCCGTCCATGATACAGGAACCAAAAGAGGCAGCGCCTTCGAACCTCATCCCGCTTCTCGGGCATCGCACGTCGCTGCAGATGGAGATCTCCAGCTACGAGGCTCAGATCGACGCGCTTTCGCGTCGATTGAGCACCACGAGTGGCGCGGAGCACGACGTCGTTGAGAGACAGCTCAGCGCGGCCGAGCGTCAGTTGGACGCAGCCAGGGCAGCGATGGCCGTTGTGGACCGGGAATTGTCCGGACACCAGACTACGCTCTCCGAATACGTCTCGATTACCCCGCATACGGACCCCCAGGTCATCCAGTTCGGGGGGCAGGGAGTATCCGACGAATTGATGTACGTGGCAGGCGGCGCTGGCGGGCTCCTTCTGCTTGGCATGCTCTCGCTGCTCGTCTACATGAGAAGTGTCGCTCGATCGACGCGTGTGGCCTTGTCGCAGATCGAGGGACAGGTTTCGTCGCAGCATGCCACGCTCGCGTCAGGCATCGATGCCATTGCGCTCGAGGTCGAGCGTCTTGGCGAAGGGCAGCGGTTCATGTCGAAGGTTCTCGCGGGGCCTGAAGGGAAGGCACGTGTGCAGGGGTAGGCTCGATCGGGGGTCAGACCCCACTCTGACCCCACTCTGATCCCACTCTGACCCCAATCATGATCGCGCTCATCGGACTCGCGTTTGCGGCTCAGGTTCAGGGTGGGATTCCTTCGTGGACGTTGAGCCCCACGCCCACACTGACCATTGAAGACGACGGGACACCCGCGACCCAGTTCGTGCGCGTCATGGGCGTGGCTCGACTTTCGAACGGTCACGTCGCAATCGCCAATCGCGGCACCAATGACATCCGGATCTTCGACGCCCGCGGGCGTTACATCGGCGCGTTCGGCCAGACCGGTGAAGGCCCGGGAGAATTCCGCCGTATCGAATGGGTTGGACAGTCGGGAGACACCGCCTGGTTCTACGATTCCGGCCTCCGGCGCATCACGGCCGTCCTGCTTGGTACGAAGCCGGAGTTGTTAGGCACGACACGTGTCACCGCCACCAGTAAGCGCGAGTCATTTTCGGTGAACGGACGACTGACGGATGGACGTTATGTCGTCACGACCAACGTGTCGCCCACGTTCGACGGCCCGCCAGGCGTGCACCGCCTTCCCGGATCGACCGGCATCATTGCGCGAACTGGTGATGGTGAGGTGAGCTGGCTCGGCGACTTCAAGAGCGCAGCCATCTTCGTCCACAATCCAACGGGCGACTTCAAGAACGCCTCGACCGGGCCCATCGCATTTCCGCCATGGCTTCGCAGCGCGACCGCGGGTGGACAGATCTGGATCGGCGACTCCGGCGGCGACTCACTCGTTGTTGTACGAGCGCGCGACCTCTCCCGCTTCGTGGTTCGCGTTCCATTCCCGCGACGCGCACCGGACAAGGCGCTGGTGGATGCCGCGCGCGAAGAGGAAATGGGTGGCAGGCGTTCACCCGGAGGCAACACGTTCGCGGACGCCAAGTTCAGCGCGAAGTACCTTCCGGAAAAACTTCCGTCATTCGAGTCGCTGGTGCCCGGTCCCCAGGGCGAACTCTGGGTCCAGGAGTATAGAGGCAACCGTGCGTTTTCCACGCAGTACGTGGCGATCGACGCGGCTGGTCGCCCGAAGGGTCGCGTGGCCGTCCCCCGCGGCAGTCGCGTGAGGGAAGTGGGACTCGACTATGTCATCCTCGTTCACGAAGACACGGACGGCGTGGAGAGCGTTCGGGTGCATCGCCTCCAGCGCCGTTAGTGCTCGTGGGCTGCTAATCGCCGCGCAGCGCCTCGATAGGATCGACGCCGCTCGCCCGGCGTGCCGGGACATAACTCGCCAGCACCCCGACTGCGAGCATCGTCAGGGACATCGCCACGAACACGGCCAGGTCGACCGCCTTCACGTCGAAGAGGAGCGCGCCTAACAGCCTGGTCGCCGCAAATGCCACTGCGACACCGATGCCAACGCCAATCAGCACGACTTTTGTCCCCTGTGACACGACCTGGCGGCGGACCACGCGGGCGGATGCCCCGAGCGCCATCCGTACGCCGATCTCCCGCGTCCGCTCAGCGACCACGTACGACAACACGCCATACAGCCCGACCGCGCCCAGAAGCAGAGCGAGCGCGGAGACGACGCCTAACGTCAGCATGGTGAACGACAGCTGCACCATCGACCGCTGCGCCAGGAATTCCATGGTGAACTCGTGGTACACCGGCGCTTCCGGCGCCACCTGGCGCAGCAGCTCCCGCACTTCGCGCTTCATCGTGGCGGCGCGCGCTGACTTCACGACGTACGCCGGCGATCCCACCGCCCGCGCGGCCGCCGTGGGGCCCGTGAGCGGGTAATACACAACCGCCTCACCGGCCTCGCGCCAGTCATCCTGCTTCACGTCGTCCACGACACCGACCACGGTGAACCACAACGCATCCGGGCCGGGACGGCGGATGCGCTGCCCCACCGCGCTCTGGTTGGGCCAGAGCTTTGCTGCCGCGGAGCGGCTGATGATGATGCTGGTGTTAGGCGTCACGGCTTCACCGGGGGTGAACGTGCGCCCCGTGAGCAGCTCGATGCTCATCGCCCGGAAGTAGTCGCCTCCCGTGAAATTCTGGTCGAGCAGGACGCCGCCGTCGTCCGACATGCCATCGGTGAGATAGCGGCCGCCACCCGTGCCTTCGTCGAGCGGAAGGTTGTTGACCACGCCGACCGCTGTTACGCCGGGGAGCGCGCGCAGCTTGTCCATCGTGTTCAGGTGCAGCTGGCCCCAGGTGGGACCGTCCACGAGGTGCGGCTGATCCGGCGCGAATTGAAACGTGTAGAGGTCCTTCGTGTCGTAGCCCGGATCCACACTGCGCAGTCGCTGGAAGCTCTGCACCAGGAGCGCGGATCCGATGAGCAGCACCAGCGCCAGCGCCGCCTGGCCGACGACGAGGGCATCGCGCCCCCAGTGCCGTCGACCCGTTTCGCCGCGACCGCCCTCACGCAGGCGGTTGAGATCCGGCGACGAAGCCGAGAACGCCGGCACGAGTCCACACGCGAGTCCGGTGACCAACACCAAGGCGAAGGCCGCGAACAGCGTCCAACCATCGAGTCCCACCAGCGACAGGCGTGGAATTCCTTCCGGTGCCGCCCGCAGGAAGAGCGGCAACGTCACCGCGCACAGGACAACCGCCAGCACGCCTGCGGCAAGCGCCACAATCAACGCCTCCGCCATCTGCAACCTGACGAGGTGCACGCGCGACGCGCCGATCGCGTGGCGAACGGCCAGGTCACGCCGCCGACCCTCGGCGCGCACCATGAAGAGGTTTGCGACGTTTGCGCAGGCGATGAGCAGCACAACGGAAACGGCGCCGAGCAATATCCAAAGCGATGTGTGAACGGCTGGATCGACAATTCGATCGAGCACGGGGTCGACCACCGCGCGATGCTGCTCTATGAAACGCGCATAGCTCGGCGGACCTCCAAAACGCTGCGGAAGCTGCTTGGAGAGTGTCGTCAGCTCGGTGGCGAGTTGCTCTCGCGTCACTCCCTCCTTCATCCGTGCAATGATCGGCAGTCCCAGGCTGCCGGGTTGCACCTGATTGAGTCGCGCTTCGCCGCCCACCCAGAGCAGTGTCTCGTCGCTCGGGAAGCGAAACTCCGGCGGCATGATTCCGATGACCGTGCGCATCTCGCCGGAGACGAAGTACGACCTGCCGACCACGGCGGTGTCGCGGCCGAACCACTGGTCCCACAGCCGGTGGCTGATCACGACGACCCGATCGGCGTCCTCCGGCAGGGGGAGCCGCCCGATGATCGGGCGCACGCCTAACGTGGCGTACATGTCGTTGGTTGGCCACGCCATTCCGACACGCTCGACGCGCGTGTCAGTGCGGAGCGTCGACGTGCCGGCAGCGAAGGCGAACACCCCGTCGATCAGCTTGGAGTTCTCTTTATACTGGAAGTAGAAGTCATGTCCGAGGCCGAAGGTTTCAGGCAAATCCGACCCCGGCGCGGTACCCGACAGCACGACCAGGCGGTTCGAATTCGGAAACGGTAGCGGCTCGAGCAGGACCGTCTCAACGACGCTGAACATCGCGGCGACAGCGCCGATGGCGAGCGCCAGCGTACCGACCGAGATAACGAGAAAGCCGGGCGTACGGCGGAGTCCGCGCCAGGCATGACGGAGATCTGTCGTCCATTGAGCAATCACGGTTGCGTCCCGGAAAAGGTCTACGTTCGACAGCGGTCCAAGCGAGAACGTTGTGACACCTACGGCGCGACATCCGTGGGAGGTTTCACGGCCCGGCGCTGTCTTCTGCAACTTTCCGGTCAGCGTTCCCGTAGATACCACACCGCTCCAGTCGAGCTTTGACTTCGCGGACTTCCAATTGCTCGCCGACGATCCTGCGGGCGCCGCAGAGTTGCGAGCAACTTGGCCCGAATTGGCGGAACTGCTCTGACGCTGTGCCTTGCCGCCAGCGAGGAGATGAGTGAAAATGGCGGCGCTCGGTCCTCGAAGGACCTGTACCGGTGAGGCCGCACATGAGCGCAGAGTTCATCGCATTCCTCCTGGCGCCAGTCGGCTACCTGGGCCTGATGATGGCGGCCGTCCAGTCGGCAAAACGCCGCCACACGCTTGTCCTCAGACGCATTGTGGCCGCCGTCATCGTGACGCATGTACTTCTCGTCTGGACCGTCCGCTACGAATGGCAGTTGAGCGAAGCCACGCGCAACGGGTACTCGGGCTTCGCGCTGTTTCATGCCGCGCTGCTCGCGATCGTGATGTCGGTTTTTGCCCGGGACCGTCTTGCGCGACGCCTGCTCGTCAGCGCGTTCGGCATCGTGACCGTCGGCGCAGTCGGCGCGGTATTGATGTACGACGTCGTCAAGGTCTACCGCATCCCGGTCATCGCGATCGCGTTCGTGGGCCTGACAGGGCTGGTCCAGGCGTACGTCGCCCGCAGCGAGCAGTCGGCGATGAAACCTTTGCGTCCGAACGACCGTTCTCCTTGACAGACTAGGAGAGCGATACGAAACTCCTAGCCCAACTAGGAGAGAGCCAGACGATGGCCAAAGTCGCCGCCCAGCTCCTGCCCGGTACGCTGGACATGCTCATTCTCAAGGCGGTGTCGCTCAAGCCCATGCACGGCTACGGCGTCCTGCTGCGCATTGGCCAGATCTCCAACGACGCCCTCGAGGTTCCCCAGGGCTCGCTCTACCCGGCGCTCTACCGACTCGAGCACCAGGGTCTTATCGACGCCGAGTGGGGTGAAAGCGACAACAATAGAAAGGCGCGTTTCTACCGGTTGACCCCCGCCGGGCGCCGCCGGCTCAAGGAAGAGGCAGCCAGCTGGCAACGGCTCGCCGACGCCATCGCGGCAGCCATGAGCGCTACGCCGCAGGAGGTGTGACATGTTGGCCCGGCTTCGATCTCTTCAACGCATGCTGACTCGTCGCCCCGAATTCGAGCAGTCGATGAGCGATGAAATGCGCTTCCACGTACAGGCGTATGCCGATGACCTGATCAAGTCCGGCCTCGCGCCCGAAGAAGCCCAACGCCGTGCGCGAATCGAGTTCGGACCGACGGGTTTGTTGCAGGAAGAGTGCAGGGAAGCCCGCGGGGTGCGCATCGCCGACGAACTGCGCCAGGACATTCGTTATGCAGGGCGCCAGCTCAGGAAGTCGCCCGGCTTCGCCGCCGCCGCGATCCTCTCCCTTGCACTCGGCATCGGAGCCAACAGCGCCATCTTCGGCCTGATGGACGCCGTGATGTTCCGGTCCCTTCCGGTGCGGGTTCCTGGCACACTCTACTTCCTCGGGCACGGATCGGGAGAGGACATCAGCACTTCCTCCAACTATCCCCTCCTCGCTCGATACCAATCGTCGGGCCTCTTCGAGAGCGTGACGTCGAGCTCGCAGCGGACGTTCATCGTTGCTTCCAATGAAGGGCCCGAACGCGTCGACGGCGAATTCGTCAGCGGGAACTTCCACTCGACGCTCGGCGTGCCGTTTACACTCGGTCGCGGATTCACCAACGAGCCCGACAGGCCCGATGGGCGCGCACCGGTTGTGGTGATCAGCGACGAGTTCTGGGCGCGCCGGTTCGGTCGCAGCCAGAAGGTCATTGGCGAAACGCTGTCGATCGGCGGGCGCATCGTCACCATTGTCGGCGTCACCGCGCCAGGTTTCTCCGGCCTCGTCCCAGGCATGCGGGCCCACATCACCCTGCCGCTCTTCGTCCGCGCGATGGACGACGCGGCCTTCCTCGATCAGCGCGACCGATGGATTTCGGTGAAGATCGTCGGTCGCCTGCGACCCGACCGGACCGAGGTGCAGACGCGCACTGCGGCGAGCGATCTCTTTCGCCGCTATTGGTCCGAGCCCGAAAATGAGCGACGCGCGGGCGACGTGCGTCTCGGGGCCATGGTGCCGGCCGGCAAAGGACACATGGGACTACGGCAGCGTTACGGCACTCCACTACGCCTGCTTTTCGCGATGGTCGTGATCGTGCTGCTCATCGCGTGCACCAACGTGGCGAATCTCTTCCTTGCTCGCGGCGCCAGCCGGTCGAAAGAGGTTGCCGTCCGACTGAGCCTTGGTGCCGGCCGGGCACGGCTCGTCAGGCAGATGTTGACCGAGAGCATGCTGCTGGCGCTGGCCGGAGGAGCACTCGGGCTTGCCGTGGCATTCGTCTCGACGCGATTCATCACGTCGGCGTTCGCGGTCGGCGAGAGCCCGATCCTCATCGATGCCAAACTGGGGTGGCGCATATTTGCGTTCACGGCAGCGGTTTCCATCGCCTGCAGCCTGCTGGTCGGCCTGGTGCCGGCGCTGCGGTCGAGCCGAGTGGATGTGACGCCGGCCCTGAAGGATGCGTCGACGCGGCCACGCGTCGGCCGGTGGTCGTTAGGGCGGACGCTGGTCGCGACACAGCTCGCGTTGTCCCTCGTCGTCGTCAGCGTCGCCACGTTGCTGGCTCGGAGCGTGTTGAACATGCGGACAATGGACACCGGCTTTACCCGGGAGCGTACGCTGCTCTTCAACATCGACGCGGGCGAGAGCTCACTGACACCGGAGAGTCGCGCGACGTTTTTCACATCGCTCGAAACGCGCCTGCGCGCGCTACCTGAGGTCGGCGCAATCGCCTATTTGCAGCGAAGTCCGCTCGACCACTCAGTGCAGACGCGCCCCATGGAGGTTGCCGGGATGGAGATCCCGAAAGAGTCGCGTGGGGTCTCCGCCAACGTCGTCACCCCGGACTTCTTCCAGGTATTCGGGATCGACGTCATTCGTGGGCGTGGCTTGACCGCGGAAGATCGCGCGGGCAGCGAGCCGGTTGCCGTCATCGACGAAACCCTGGCCAGAATGTATTTCGGATCGTCGGATCCCATCGGCCGCCGCGTTCTGCTTGGCGCGGATCGCGAACCATTCACCATCGTTGGCGTTGTCCGCAGCGCACGCTTCGAGGACCTGCGTGAGGAACCGATGCGCTTCATCTATACCGCGCTGGCGCAGTCGCGACTCGGGTCGCGGGAACTTGTGGGCGACGTTCGCCTCATCACCGTCGCGGCGCAGACAAAGTCCGATCCCGCCACCTTGGCGGCACTCGTGCGATCACAAGTTGCTGACCTTTCACGGCTGGTGATCGTGTCGTACGTGCGAACGATGGATCAGCAGTTCGATGCCGCGCTACTCCGGGAGCGGCTCATGGCATCGCTGTCAGTAGGATATGGATTGCTGTCCCTGTTGCTGTCGCTGGTCGGCCTCTACGGCATAACGGCGTTCGGTGTGGCTCAGCGCCAACGGGACATCGGAATTCAGATGGCGCTCGGCGCAACGCGTCAACGAGTGCTCTCGACCATCCTCGGGGAGACCTTTCTGACGTCTGTCCTGGGAATTCTCGCCGGCAGTGTAGCGACGTTACTGGCCGTGAACTTCCTGGCACCCTTCCTGTTCGGGATCCCGCCGCGCGATCCGGTGACGCTTGTCGGGGTCATGCTGCTGCTCACGATGACGGCGTTGCTTGCGGGTTACATCCCGGGCCGTCGCGCCGCTTCCATCGATCCGGTCCGGGCGTTGAAGGGCGACTGACGCTGGAGCCGCCTATCGATCGAGACGTGTGGTCAGCCCGAATGAGGCTACTGGGATCGATTGCTCACGTACGCGATCCGTTTGCCGTCGGGAGACCACGTTAGGCCGTACGCATCGTCGAGGAACACCTTCACGTTGCCAGTGGCGAGCGCAACCACCCAAACCTTGACAGTGCCCGACGCGGAGTATCTGAAGGTGTTGAAGGCAATTTCCCTTCCGTCAGGCGACCAGGCAGGTTTGGCGCCGTAGGCCACTGCGGGAAAATTGCGATAGATCGACCTTGGCACACCATCGCGCACGTTGGCCACGGCGATGCCAAAGCCGTAGCTCCAATACGCGAGCTGCGAACCATCCGACGACCACGCGGGATCCGACTCGGCGTATCGGTAGCCATTCCCATTCATCGAGAAGCGTCGTGGATTGGAGCCGTCGGCATTCATGACGAAGACCTGAGCTGGCGCGAAATCACCGTCGCCGAGATGTTCGAATGCGATACTTGCACCGTCAGGCGACCAGGCGCTTTTGCTAACGCCCATGTCCGATGGATTCCGGGTGTTAAAAAGAAACCCGTGGCGAATGAGCGTCCTCACGTCCGAGCCATCAGCGTTCATGACGCTAATGCCTTCCTCGTTCGTGAAGGCGATACGCAGACCGTCGGGCGACCACGACGGCCACGCGCCGGCGCGCAGCGACACCTCATTGGTGCCGTTGGCGTCGATCACCATGATCGTTCCGTCGCGTTCAAATGCGATCCGGCGACCATCGGGCGACCACGCCGGCGTGGTGCCAATCGTCAGCCTAACGATATTCAGGCCCGGCGCGTCCGCGAGATAAATGCGTTCGGGCCCCGTCGCGATGGGCCCTGGCGGCGGTGACGGAACTGGTGCGGTGCCCGTTTGGTCAGGATCCGGAGGTGATACAGGCTGGGCAGAATCCGAACATCCTGACAGCAGCGACAGCAGAGCCGCTAACGCAACGAGCCATGCACGTGGCGTCATCTTGCGTCATTCGGAAGAGCCATGGCCGTATTCCGTGTCGTATCGGTCACGGGCAGAGTTGCCACGGGGCCCTCGCGTTGGTGATGTAATTGCCGGACCAGCTCCTGACCGCGCCGCGAACCGCGATCGACGTGACCGCGCCTGTTTCGTCCTTGTACGTCAGCATCGCAACGCCGGTTGACGCGGGCGGCCATGTCGGCGACCAAAACCCACCGACGGCGAAGAAGTTGGAGGGATAGCTCCTGATGCCAAGCACTTCGTGCTCGCCCGCGGGCAGGGAGATCGTCCCGCATAACGCCGGGAACCGCGGCCCCCTGCCTTCAAGCGCTGCCTCGGCGCGCACCAGGTTCACTTCGTGATCGGACACAACGCGCAATCGGACGTATGGCACGAACGCAGGGAAATCGTCGAGAGTCGAGTACTCGACAAAATGAAAATCAGTGACTTCGATCGGCGGCGTCGCCACCGCCGCACTCACCACTGCCGTGACGTAGGCACCTTCAGCGCCATCAGCGGACCCGATCACGAGCGCCAATCCGGTGGCAAGTGCCGTGACCTTTACCCGCTGACCGGCATGGCCCGGGAGAGGCTCCAACGAAAGGACGCTGAGTTCGCCGCTCGACCAACGGATCGGCATGTCAGTGGCAATCGGGTCTCCGTTGACGTCCATAAACTCACCGCGCAGGACCGCGGTGTCCCCGACAAGGAGGTCCTGGGGTCCGGACTGCGCTGAAATCCTGATGCGCGCTGCGCGCACGTCGAGCCCGATGCTGGATGCGATGCCACCACTCGACGCGGTTATGAACACCTGACCGATCCGCAACCCGGTCATCAGGCCAAACCGATCGATCGTCACGATCGACGTGTCGCTTGACGACCAGGTCAGCTCGGGCGTTTTCATGACTCGATTACCGTCGTCGAACGCCGTAACCGACAGTTTTTCCTGCGCATTCACGAAGACGGCGCGTGACGAGTGCCGCAGTTCCAGGCGGGCGAGCGTGCGAGGAGGAGTTGTCGGATCGCTGACGCACGCGGTAGTAAGTAGCATCGCCGCGACCGCCGCGGATCGCATGATCAGTTCCCGCTGGGATTGAGCCGCCGACGTGTGCTCACGTAGATGTCCTGCGTGCCAATGCCCTCGCCCCCAGCGCGAGTCGAGCCGAAATAGAGCCTGGTACCGTCCCATGAGAGGGATGGGCGCGTCTCACTCAGCGAACTGTTGACCAGGGGCCCGAGATTAGTCGGCGTCGACCACGGAGCGTTCGGTGCATCCCGGGTCGCGACGTAGATATCAGCAGCGCCCACGCCCCCGGCACGAGTGCTGTAGAAGAACAGCTCGAGGCCGTCACTGCCGACGTTAGGCTGGCCATCATCGGCGGTGGTGTTGATCACCGGCACGAGTTCAGCGGACCCGAACACGCCCCCATGCGACGCGCTGCGGTAGATGTCGCTGTCGCCCGCCGCGTCGGATGGATCGACGTCGAATCCTCCGGGACGGAAACTCGAGAAGTAGAGTACAGGTCCGACGCCCGGCTCCTGAACCGGGAATGGACTGAATTCATCGAACGGGCTGTTGACGGCGTCGTACGGAGCGGTGACGTCACACGGCAGAAGCTCCGGTGTTTCGAAGTCGAGGCTCTCACCGAACCGACGCGCCACGTAGACGTCCCCGCCGCCGCATCCGCCGCTGCGGCGGCTCACGAAGTAGAGCGTATGCCCGTCGCGACTCATCGTCGGGCAAAAGTCGTCCGCAGTCGAGTTGACCGCCGCGACGTTTACCGGTGCTCCCCAAGGCTCGTCGGGGCTCGACCGCGTCGCGACCCAGATGTCGAGATTGCCCGAGCGATTGGACGCCATGTAGAAGGTCTTTCCATCCGGCGCTTCGAACGGACACCCGTCGGTGACCGCCGTGTTGAAGTCCACATGGGTGCCCGGAATCGACTGAACGTTCACCGCCGCGGACCAGGCTCCGAATTCCGAGCCGAACCCAAGACCCTGCGTTGCGGCGTACGGCAGAACGACCCGATCGGGGGACAGGCTCTCCTGACAGGCCGCGATCATGACGAGCGATCCGAGTGTGAGCGACGCGACGAAGCGTCGATTGATGAACAGGCTGTCGGGCGACTCCATTTTTCCCTCCCAGTGATGTGTCGGACGGGAAGGGTGTGCCTCGACGCTCACGGTCTCTTCAGAGTTATCTCAGCACCAACTCAGAGAAACGCGATTCGCTTGCTGAAGGCTTATCTCTGAGGCTAGGTTCGCCGCGTGACGGATCCGCCCGCGGGGCCGGGAGCATCTCCCCACCGCCTTCGTACGTTCGGGACGCTGACTCTCGCCGGTCCGAATGCGGCTCCGGTTCTGGGAACGCACGGCCACCACCGCCGCCGGCTGGCGCTTCTGGCGGTACTGGCAGCGGCTGGCGAGAAGGGGTGGAGCCGCGATCAGTTGCTCCTCTTTTTCTGGCCCGACTCGTCGCAGACGCGCGCGCGACACTCACTGGACCAGCTTTTATACGCCCTCCGGAGCTCGATCGGCGACGGGCTCTTTTCGGGAAGCGATCCGGTCCGTCTGAATCCGGCGGTCATCACGAGCGACATCGGCGCTTTCACCGAGGCCATCGAGCAAGGGGAACTCGAGCGGGCGGTCGAGCAGTACCAGGGCTCGTTTCTCGACGGGTTTCACCTCGACGGGGCCCCGGAATTCGAGCGATGGGTGGACGAGGAGCGCGCCCGTCGGACCGGCATCTACGCGGACGCGCTCCACCGACTCGCACAGCGCGCCGAGGCTGCGCAAGACCATGCGATGGCTGTCCGGTGGTGGCGCAAACTGGCCGACGTCGACCCCGTGAGCGCCACCGGTGCCGCTGGACTGATCCGGTCGTTGATGAACGCGGGAGATCACGCGGCGGCGTTGCAATACGCGGAACGGTACGAGGCCCTCGTTGCCCAGGAACTCGGCACGAGTGTCGGGCCGGCGGTTGCCGCGCTGGTCGCTGAGGTTCGCGCCGATGCGTTGACTGAAAGCGTGACGATAGTGAAGACGCCGGCACTCGCGGCGACCGATTCGACCGACCCTCGACTGCCTAACGGCAAAACGGCCCGCCAGCGACCGCCGGCGCCGTCGGCGCACCGTTCCTCACGGTACTGGCAACTGGGCCTCACGGCGCTGGTGCTGGGAACCGCAGCGTGGTTCGTGGCCACGATGAACCGTGACCGGTCGACTCCAGGACCTGGCGCCTCGATCGCCGTAATGCCGTTCCGGAATGTCAGTCGCGACCCGCAGGACTCGGTGATCGTCGACGGCTTGACGGAGGACATCATGAGCGCGTTGCAGAAGATCCAGAACCTGAGAGTGGTCCCGCGGCAATCCGCCTTCTCGTTCCGCAGCGCCGACATCAAGGCGCGCGCCATCGGCGATAGCCTGAACGTGACCTATCTCCTGGAAGGCAGCATCCAGCGCCAGGGCACACAGATGCGCATCCAGGTCCACTTGATCGACGCACCTAACGACTCAACGCGCTGGGCCGGAACGTACGATCGCGGCTACGAGAACGTCTTCGCGACCCAGGCTGAAATCGCCGCCGCAGTGGCCCGCGAACTCAATCTCCGTCTTGGGGCCGGTCCGGCCGACAAGCTGCACCGCGGATTGACGACGAACATCGCCGCCTACGACCTCTACCTCCGCGGCCGCAGCCCGGTTCACTTACGCTCTGACTCCGGTCCATTGCAGGGACTGGCGCTCCTCAAGCAGGCGGTGGCGCTCGACTCCAACTTCGCTGCCGCCTACGCGAACATGCCCTACATGTACTTCTCGCTCTCCGGAGGAGATCGCACACCGGATGAGAACCGCGAGTTCAAGAGACTCGCATATGAAGCGGCCCAGAAAGCGTTGGCGCTGGATCCGGACCTGCCTGAGTCACACGTTGCGCTCACGGTAGCCCACGGCATTGGTCAGACGAACATGCTTGAATCGGAAGCAGCAATTCGTCGCGCGCTGGCACTTGGAGGCGCGCCGCGCGCGCGCGAGCACCTGTCGCGGGTATTGATGTGGTCCGGTCGTCACGCCGAAGCGCTGGTTGAGGCAACGCGGGCCGCCGAGGAAGATCCGTTGTCGCCGTCGGCAGTCGCGGACCTGGGTGAAGTCTTGTGCGCAAACCGCCGCTACCGTGAGGGAATGGCGCAATTGGCCCGGGTCTTAACGGACCCGCCGCTGCGGCGAGTGCATCCGTACAGGGGCCTGTGCTTTGCGATGCAAGGGATGTGGCGTGAGGCGCTCTCCGAATTCGGTGCGCCACGCAGCGGTGGCCCGTTCTCACCACTCGGGGGATACGCACTCGCGCGTTCGGGGGCGGTGGCCGAAGCGCGCAAACTGCAGTCCGAGGCGATCGAGCTCTGGCAACGCGACCGCAGTGGCGCGCTCTCGGTCGCTTTTGTCGCGGCGGGCGTCGGAGACTATGACACAGCCTTCGAATGGCTCAACCGCGCCGTGGACGATCTCGTCATCTGGTCCCCGATCATGTACCCGCTTTTCGAACAGCTGCACAAAGATCCTCGCTTCGAGCAGTTTCGACTGCGCGTCGGGCTTCAGAAGCGGTAACGCAGCGAAAGCTGCAGCTGCGCGCTGGATTCGAGTGGTTGCGTCGTCCAGCGTGAGTTTCCGGGGTTGAATCGGAAAATCGGAGTCGATGTCGCAGGTGTCCCGCCGGTCTGCCCAAAGTGCTCGAGTACGGCCGGCGCCGCCTCTCGCCTGAGACCCCACCCGGCATCGATCAGGTTGAGGACGTTGAACACGTCGATCTGAAACTCGAGCGAACGTGTTCCGATGGGAATCGCCTGTCGCAGCGTGGCGATCGTCGTGTTGGACCACGGCTCACGGCACGTGTTGCGAGCCATCACCCGGCCGCGCTGGCGGCGAAGACATTCCGCGGACCTGACGAATGAGTCGAAGGAGGTTCGCTGGCGCGCGATCCGGCTGGCCTGCGCCGCCAGAGAGGGATCGGCACCCACTGAATCCGAGACGCCGCTGAACCGCAGCTCGGCGGAATCCAGGGCGCTGTGCGGGACGAAGATCGGATCGTTGGCATTCGAGCCATCGGCGTTGAGATCTCCGCGGCCGCGCGTTCCGTAGGCGAGATACGTAAACGGACGCCCCGATTCGCCGACGTAGTAGAACGACAGCTCGAGCGGCGCTCGACGCCACGGCACCCGGTACGTGCCGGCGATGATGACGCGGTGCGGCAGATCGTTGGCGGAGATTCCGGTCCGCATGTCGTCGTGGCGGCCGCCGGTGGCGCGTGCGCTCGCCCATGCGACCGTGCCACGGTTGTTCACCCGGATCGGAGTCTGCACATCGCGTGTCCGCCCATAGGTGTATGAGAGGAACGCTTTCAGCGCGGAAGTGCGCGTGGTCTCGAGGCGCGTTGAGAGCTGGTACGAGCGATTGCGCGACGTGTTGCGCACTTCGATGACTTCAGAGAACGGCATGACGGCTGGCCGGACCACCGTTCCCCCAGTGGTCAATGTCCCGTACATCACTCGTCCGTGCGGGTCGGTCGCGACCGGTTCAAGAATGGCAAGGTTCACGAACATCAGGTCGGAGAGCCCGCGCGTGAATAGCGCCTCGTTCGTGAAAAGGAGACCACCGGGAAGCTGCAGCTCGTGAGCGAGTGATGAGCGCATCACTCTCATCAGCCGCAGATCGCGGGCGAGCAGATCGACGTCGTGCGACTGTTGCGCCACCGTCGAGCCGCCACCGCACTCAATCGGAGCAGAACGGTAATCAGGGTTGAAAGGCGGTGGATAACGGTCAGCGGTGCCGGTGCGGTCGCAGATCAACAGAGCACTCCCCGTTCCATAATTCGATCGTGCCGTTTGCGCCCAGGCGAGTGGATACCGGCTGGTGAAGACGCCCGCGCCTCCGCGAAGCAGCTGAGCGCCGCCTGCCGACAATTTCCACACGAACCCAAAACGCGGCGACCATTCGATGCGCCGCCTCGGCATCACGTCCGTACGTCGCCCGAATGCAGAGTCGACGGCCGCTACGTACGGCGCATGACCATCAAACGTGAGCAGGTCCGCCCGCACCCCTGAAGTGAGTGAAACTCGGTCAGTCGGCTGCCATTGGTTACCGGCGTAGGTGGTGTAGTGCGCCCCACCAAGCGGAGGGTCGCCCGGTCCAACGTTCCGCCGCACTTCGTAGCGGTCGGCGATTCCCAGCGCGAGGCTATCAAGGCTCGAGAAATCCCAAGTTCCATGGGACATGAGTGGACCCGGGCGCCGCAGACGGAACCGCTCCACTTGCGCGCCGAAGGTGATCACATGTGCCGTCGCGAGTGGAAGGGTCACATTGTCCTTCACGCTGAACGATGAAGACTGGATCGCTGTCCCCTGCGCGCTTTCGTTCGTTCCGGAGTTGAGTGTGATGCCGAGGCCCGAGACAGATGGCAGCGTGACTCGTACAATCGGCTGCTGGACGTCGCCGATGGCCGCCAGCCGCTCGGATCGGCGAGAGACGAGAAGTTCGTTATGCCCCCCTCCACCACGCGGCAGCAAGGTGTGAAGATGCAGCGCGGTGGCATTACTGTGGGCCGGACGCGTCAGGGAATAGCTCGAGAGGGAAAAGATGTCGAGCGCGTTCCGGGAAAACGAAATCTCGTCGCTCCTGGCGTGATTGTTCCAGAGGATCAAGCGGCCGTTCCGCTCAGGCAACGCGAGATCGAGGCGAGCGAAGAGGTTTCGAAGTGGCGTGCCGATTTGGATCGGACCGGCGGAGCCGGCGGTCAGCCCGTGCCCGCGCATGATCGATTCGAAACGCTCCAGGTCAGATGCATTCACCGGAACCGCGCGTTTCGCGCCGGCGGCTTGTCCAACGTACGGACCATCGGCCGGATACGTGAAATGCTGCACCTCCGGTGCGATCAGGAAGTGAAGCCGGTCTCGCACGAGAGGTCCGCCGATCGTCAGCCCATACTGCGCTCGCTCGTAAGGTGGACTGGAATCGTTGGCCAGTCGCCGCGCGAGGTTGTCCGTTCGCCCATACAGGAACACCGATCCGACGAACGCATTTGTGCCTGCGCGCGTGACCGCGTTGACGAGCGCTCCAGCGAAATCACCGTAGCGAACGTCATACGGCGCGATCAGGACCTGGTACTCCTGAACAGCGCCGAGTGGAATGGACCGCAATCCACTGAACGCATTTGACACACCGCCACTCAGCGTTCGATCGGAGACGCCATTGATGAGGTAGTTGTTGTAGCGGAATCCCACACCACCAGCGGAGAGACCAGGATTCGCCAGGCTGATTCTGGTGGAGATTTGCGGAACGAGACGAACGAAGTCCCAGAGGTCCCGGTTCAACGTCGGCAGATGATCCAGCAGCGATGACGAGATGATTGAGCCCGTGCCGCCATCACCACGCGCGCGACTCGCGGTGGCGTCGTCCACGATCTTCACGGTTTCCAGCGTCGCAATCGGCTCGAGCGCGAAGTCCATGGGGCGCAGCTCTCCCAATGCGAGCATGACGTGCTCCAGCCGTTGCGGCGCAAAGCCGATCGCACGAACCTCGAGCGTGTAGGGACCACCAGGCTCGAGCCCCTGAACCAGGAACCGGCCCTCTGACGCGCGGACCTCGACGGTGAAGCCGTTGCCCTCGTGGCGAACGCGAACCCGGGCATCGAGCGTTCGTCGATTCTGAGCCGCGACATGTCCCTGAATACCGGCGGTGGTCAACCCCTGCGCGCCGGCATCGCTTGCCGGGAGCACAAGCGTAACCATGACGAAGGACAGCGCTCGCCCAAGGGCACTCATGCCGGCTCACGACAAAGTGACCGAATGAATTGTGCGCCCCACTTCAGGTGCGCAAGGTGAGTTAAGGCCCAGTGAGTTTCTGGAACCTGGGAAACGGCCGGCGTTGCAGCGTCTGGATGCCGTTATCGTCCGTCGCGACCGTGAACACCGATGTACGCCCGAAGCCAATGACCTGAACATCGTTTCCTGCTTCAACGCGCGCGACGAGGGCGCCACTCCGGTCGATGACGTCGTAGGGCGGAAAAGGATTGTCGGCTGTTGGCGCGCGCCGGATCCAGAGTCGACCATCCGGTGCTGTCAGGAGCGCCTCGGCTAGAAATGGCGGAATAATCTCCGGCCAAGGGGGAAACGAGTCGGGATCGCGGGCCGCTCGACCCGAACGGGCTGCCTGACGTTCGACAAATGCTGCCTTTTCCCGCTGGTCGATGCGAACGCGTTCAAAGGGAAGCGGCGACGCTCTGACGCGTTTTCCATCTGGCGCGATCCAGTCGACGCTGTACGGGTCGAGTCGCGCAATGGCGATCCACCGATCGGAGAAGAGTGCCGCCGTTTCGCCGCCGGCGAGGGGATTCGTCGCGATGCTGACTGAGGTCGGCTGACTGGCCGGACCTGAGACTCTGATCGTGGCTGGTCGCGCCTTGAGCTTTGCGATCGTGTCGCCCATTCCGGTCGATCGCGCAATGCGAACCAAAATTACCGAGTCGCGCCTCGGCTCCGCCGATGATCCGCCAGCGATTGATTGCGTAAAGATCACGGTTCCATTGAAGTCGGCACCGAGTGGCCTTCGCGCTCCGCTCCTGATCGCGGGCGCATCCGCGCTGGTGAAGGAAGCGATCGATCCACCGTGGAGCAGGAGCCAGCGGCCGTTCTGAACGTCTGGCACTAGCGTGGAGTCGCCGCCGAGTGGCAGGAGTGTGCCCGGGGTCCGATACTCTGCTGGACCGCCGCCGTTTCGCCCGACCTGGACGGCATTCCCGCGCGTCCAATCAGCAACGAGCAGCTTGCTTTCGCCGAAGTCCACGACAAGGACGCGACCGTCGGCGAGTTCGCGCACCGACGTCAGGGAGGTGAACTCGGACGTGAGCGTCGCGTCAGGTGCGCTGAGAGGGATTGTCCGGATCGCCGTCGCTTGTGCGCCCGACTGAGTCGCGATCGCCATAACGAGTAACACTGAGCCACTGCGCACGATCGCTCCATCTACGAGGTTATTAGTAGATAGAGACGCGTTGCACCATGCGCAAGGCGAGAGGCCCCGCTCGCGGTTTCATGACCGCCGCGAGTGGGGCCGCATCACTACCGACTTGTGCCTTACGGCGTAAAGTCCGCGCAGGACACCTTCGGATTCCATTGCGCGAACATGCCGGAAGGATTCGGGCGCCAGGCCCAGATGTGCACGGCCCAGACGTTGAGCGGCGCACCCAACGCCGACAGGTTCACCCCGATGAGCGTGGGTGCGGTCGTCGCCTGGTCGAGTGGAACGACGTAATCCACGCCGACGAAGTTCATCTGCCCGTTAGGCCCGGGCTCGTACATCACCAGCTCGGGACGAAGCAGTTCGACCTTGTTGTCGACCAGCGACGGGTTCAGGTAGTGCACGCCTTGCGCGCCCGTGGCAGATGCCGCGCAGCCGGCGGGATACTGCTGCGTATAGCCGCCACCATTTGCGCTGGTCGTATACGCAAAGTCGTGAAACTTCACCGTAGCGTTGCGCACGTCGGCGATCCCCTGCTTCTGGGCGGCGGTCAACTCGCCGTTCGGGACAATCGCGTGCGACGCGTGAGCCGCCACAACGTCGGTCGCGGTGGGCGGCGATTCTGTGCTCCGAGCACAGGCGACGATCAGGCCGATCATGGCGGCCATGGTCACTGCTTTCAATGTGGACATCGGCAATCTCCGTTTTGGGGTAGGGGCCCTTAATCGAGAAAGCCGAAAACGCCGCCGAATTGGCTCATCCGACTCCAGCCTTGCTGGCGCGGCGAGCCTTGCCGTATGATCCGCGCAGTCTTGCGGGCACAGGAAGGCAGGAGTCTCAATGTCCGATCCGAACGGCGACAACGCCGAGTCCGCGAACCTGGACGGCGTCTTTCCAGCGGTTTACGACGAGCTGCGTCGCGTGGCCCACCGGCACCTGAGCGGGGAGCAGACGGGTCACACGCTCGACACCACCGGGCTGGTACACGAGGCGTACCTCGAGCTGATCAAGTTCGACCGCATCAGCTGGGCAGGGCGCGCCGGCGTACTGGCCGCGGCCTCGCGTGCGATGCGCCGCATCCTCATCGACTACGCCGTGGCGAGGCGCGCTGAAAAACGTGGCGGCGGCGTCGTCGCCGAGCCACTTGAAGATGCACTGGTCATGGCCGTCTCGCGCAGCGACGAGCTCCTGGCACTCGATGAGGCGCTGACCCGGCTGGCCGCGACCAATGAGCGTTACGCGCGCGTGATCGAATGCCGCTTCTTCGGCGGGATGAGCGTGGAAGACACGGCCGAAGCGTTAGGCACGTCACCGGCAACCGTCAAGCGGGACTGGACGGTGGCGCGGGCGTGGCTCAATCGCGAACTCGGCGAGTGATGTCCGACGCTTCAGAACGCTGGCAACGCATCGAGGAGCTGTTGAGCGGCGCGCTCGATCGGCAACCCACCGAGCGCGCGGCGTTCCTGGACTCGGCGTGTTGCGGCGATGAGGGGCTCCGGCACGAAGTGGCTTCGCTGATCGACGCCCACGAACGACCGGGGGCCCTCGAGCGACTGGCGCCACACGTCACCCCGCTGGCGGCCCGGCTCCGCGACACGGCCGACCCGGAGCGGGGAGCGGCGATCGGCCCGTATCGCGTGGTCGAACGGATTGGCGGCGGCGGCATGGGGGTCGTCTACCGCGCGCACGACACCCGTTGCGATCGAACGATCGCGCTGAAGCTGATGCAGCAGCGGTTCACCGAGGACGCGACGGCTGCCAAACGGTTCCGGCTCGAGGCCTCGCTGATCGCTGCTCTCGATCACCAGAACATCTGCGCGCTGCACGAGGTGGGCGAGAGTGAAGACGGACGGCTGTATCTCGCCATGCCGCTGTACGAAGGCGACACGTTGCGGCAGCGGCTCGCGCTCGGGATGCTACCGGTGGAAGATGCTATCGGAATCGCGGTGCAGGTGACCAGGGGCCTCGCGAAGGCGCACGCGCAGGCGATCGTCCATCGTGACATCAAGCCGTCGAATGTGTTTCTCACGATGGACGGCGTGGTGAAGTTGCTCGACTTCGGCATAGCGAAACTGGCGGGCGTGACGCTCACCGGATCCCTGGCCGGACCGTTAGGCACCATTGCCTACATGAGTCCGGAGCAATTGCGGGGCGACTCGCTCGATGCCCGGACGGATCTCTGGTCATTGGGCGTTGTGCTGTACGAAATGCTGGCCGGCCGGCGCCCGTTTGGTCGCGGCGCCGCCGGCGTGGTGGTCAACGCGATCGTGCACGCCGATCCGGCGCCACTGGCGGCTCTCCGGCCGGAGGTTCCGCCAGGGCTCGCCCGCGTGGTTGGAACGGCGCTCTCCAAGTCGCGCGAGGGCCGATTTGTCTCCGCGCAGGCGTTCGAGGCGGAACTGCTCGCACTCGGGAGCGGCACTGCCTGACGTCGCGTGCTAACGCGATACAGCGGACGCCCCATGGAACGCCGGCGTCAGCGCACCAGGTTCATCTCCCTGAGTAGGCGGACAAATCGCGGGTCGGATCGCAGCGGATCGAGTGCCGGCTCGTGCTTGATGATGAACATTGCCCAGGCCCGCTCGTCGCGCGCGAGTTCCAGTTCGGCGATGGATCCGTTCACGTTCCCGAGCCCCGCCTCAATTACTGCCAGCCCGAAGTGCGAAAACCGCCCGCCCGCGCGCACGCGGCGACGAAGGGAATCGAGCAGGGACAGCGCCTGTGCCCGACGGCCGCACTTCGCGTAGACCAACCCGCGTATCCCCGACAACTGAGCCGGAGGCTGGTCCACCCCCGGCATTGTCAACTGGACCAACGCATCGTCGCAACGACCGGCGAACGCCAACGAACGCGCCAGTTCTGCCCTGACCCCCACAAAGAGCGAGTCGCGCTCGAACGTGCGATTCGCTTGCTCGACGCCTTCCTCGAAGCGGCGATTGAGATACATGAACGTGACGAGTCGCGTGCTGATGACGCTCGAGAACGGATCCAGCGACAAGGCCAGCCGCCCCTCGGCCACGGCCTCAGCCGCGCTATCCACCGCGAAGAGGTACCACGCCCGGAACAAGTGCGCCGGTGCATAACGCGGATTGATCGCGATGGCCCTCGCGAACGCCCGGCCCGCCGCCGCATAGTCCCAATCGTGGAACAGCGCGATGAAGCCGAGCGACGTGTGCACTTCCACGAGCGAACTGTCGAGTCCCCGCGCCCGCTCCACGTACTGCCGCGCCTTGGGGAAATTCACGCCGGGCGACGCCAGGCCGAACACGGACTGATGGCTGAACGCGTCGCTGAGCCCGGCGTAGGCCAGGGCGTAGGACGAATCGCTGGTGATGGCCTGTCGGAAGTAATCCTGCGCCTTGGACAAGCTGACCGAGTCGCGACGCTCGAAGAAGTATCGGCCCTGCAGGTACAGGTCGTGCGCGACCCCACTTTCGGTCGGCCGACGACTCGGTGATGACAGCGCCTGTCCGGCGATACGGGGAAGAACCTGCCGGACAATCGATCGGGTGATCGAGTCCTGAATAGCGAACACATCGCCGCTGCCGACGCCACCGTCAAAGGTGTCGGACCAGATCTCGGTGCCACTTTCGACGTCGATCAGCTCAGCGCCCACGCGACGCCGCGTCTCCGAAGTCCGGACCCGACCCCCGACGATGTACCGTACTCCGAGCCGCCGACCGATCTCCCGTGCGTCGAGGCCGCTGCGCCGGAAACTGAACGCCGATGCCCTCGCCACGACATTCAATCCGCCAACCCTGCCTAACGCTGTGGTAAGCTCGTCGGCCATGCCATCGCTGAACGGGGCATTGGCCGAGTCACCATTGACGTTGGTGAAGGGAAGCACGGCAATGGTCGGGACGTCGCCGTCGCCCGCTGTCCCGCGATCGCCCAGCCGACCCAACAGCCTGGTGATGCCGTATCCGGCCGCGAGTACCACGAGCAGCGCTACCACCGCAACCCAGAGCCGCGACCCTATCGTTTTCTCCGGCGTCACGGTGAGCGATGTCGCGAAATCCATGGGGGTGGCGTACCGATCCTCCGGAACCTTCGCCAGCGCCTTGTTGACGGCACGCTCCACCGTCCCAGGAACTTCCGGCCTGATGGTTCGCAGTGGTGGCACAGGGTCCCTGAGGTGCCGCGCCAGGATCTCCTGCGTTGTCGTGCCGAGGAATGGTGGGTGTCCCACGAGCATTTCGTACAGCACGCATCCCAGCGAGTACGTGTCGCTCCGTCCGTCGACCCGGGGCTCACCGCTCGCCTGCTCGGGACTCATGTAACTCGGCGTACCTAACGAGATGCCGACCTGGGTCAGCGTTTCGCCACCGCTCGTCGGGGCGCGGGCGATGCCGAAGTCGGCGATGAGCGCGTGCGGCGCGTCTCCGGCGGCGGCGCCGGCAAAGAGAATATTCTCGGGCTTTACGTCGCGATGGACGATTCCCTGGGCGTGCGCATAGGTCAGGCCGGCGGCGACCTCCCGCGCGATCCGCACGGCTTCGTTCAGCGGCAGTCGTTTGTCGCGATCGAGGCGGTTGCGAAGGGACTCGCCGTCCACGTATGGCATCACGTAATACAGGCTGCCGTCTACCTCGCCCGAATCGTGGAGCGCGAGGATGTTCGGATGCTGCAGTCGCGCCGCGGTCTGGATCTCCCGCAGAAAACGCTCGGCGCCAAGTGAGGCGGCGAGGTCCTGGCTGAGGACCTTGATGGCGACGGACCGGTGATGCTTGCGATCCGTCGCCAGATAAACGGTGGCCATTCCGCCGCGGCCGAGCTCGCGTTCGACCGAATATCGATCGGCAAGTCTTTCACGCAGGCTGGTCAGCGGATCTGCCAAGCGAGTCCCCCGGAGTGCCTACATTGTAACGCGGCCTGGGCCACTCAGTTAGCGCGAGCCTTCCGACGGTCAATCGGTGAACGGCTCCGCCCGTATCGCGAACCCTGCATAGAGCTCCCCGGCGTATTCCGATTCCCGAATTGCAGTAACAGTCGCATTCCCGAGTCGGGCGGCTGTCGCGAGGACTGGCCATCGACTGCGCTCGATCGGGTAAGGCACCCAGCGGCTCGCTGCGCGCCGATCGTACTCCACAATCACCACTCGCCCGCCGGGAATGAGTGACATGACGAGCCGGCGAAGCACGTCTTCCGCGTCAGGCACAAAGTGTAGCGCATTCGCGAAAACCATTCCATTCAGCGCCGCTTCGAGAAGTTCGGGCGCCATCGAAAAATCGGCCTGAATCGGGATCACACCGTCGCCGATCTTTCCCAGCGCAGCGATCGCGGCCGGATCGTTGTCCACAGCATAGATGCGGCTCCCGGGCGAAAGCAGCGAGCGCAGGGCGCGAGTGAACGTTCCAGTGCCGGCGCCAAAATCCGCCCACACTCCGCCACTCTCACCAACTGCGCTCGCGATAAACTCCCTGGCCTCGCGCTCGTTCACGAGCCGCGAGCCTGACGACTACTTCGTGCCGGCTCCACCACCCCGACCCGGCCTGGGCAGCGCAGTCGGCGGCAGGATTCCATTCAGTCGCATGTAGTTCGCGATCTGGCTGTAGTGATCGGCCATGTCCATCGCGTGCCCCAACACTCTCGCGGCACGAGTCACCTGCCGAGTGGTGCCGCCCATGGTCACCGACATCTGTTCGGCGAGCTTCGCGTCATCGAGCTGGTTCAACGCGCTGGCGCAGAACGTGAACGACTCCTTGAGCTTGGGGATCAGCTTGTCCTTCGGCCAGGTCGCCTTGACCGAATCCGGCGTCGCGGTGTCTTCCTCAGGACGCGTGGGCTTCATCTCACCAAACGCGCTGCAGAAGAAGTAATTGTCGTTCGTCAGGTGCTGAGCGACGTAGCCGATGGTGAGCTGGGCCGGGGTCGGCTTGAAGCTGAACTTGTCCGCCGGAATCGAATCGAAGGCCTGGGCCAGGGTCCGGTGCAGCCCGGTGATGCGCCCGCTGAACGCCGCGGTGATGGGATTTGCCGGCGGCGCACCGGCCGGCTGTTGCGCGGTGAGGCCCGCCGGCACGATGAGCGCGAGTACGACAACACGTGAGACTTTCATTGAATCCTCAAGGATGACAGGGTAGCGAGATACTGGATCTGCGGGCTGAATTTCGCAACCGCCCGCACGGCCTTGCCGTATTCCTGCGTACCCCTCGAAACGCGATCGACTCACCAGCTCGAGCTGGAGGTCACGGCTTCGGTGGGTGAAGCAGCACGTTGTCCCGGGCCAGTGACAGCCGTTCCAGGTAGCGCCCGACTGATTCGTCCGCGCGGCGCAAAGGCAGCGCAAAGTGCATGTCGTCAGGCTCCCTCGTTTCACCCCCGGGACCTTCGTCCACCATCAGGTCCCCGCCGCGTGTCTCCACCGCCCGCTCGAATCGTTCCACGGCCTCCAGGATCCGCGCGAGGTCCTCGGCCGACTCGGATCCGCTCAGCGCGATACCGAGCGACTCGAGACGGTTGGCCACCTCTCCGGATACGCGTTGTAAGTCGTCGATCCCGGTTCTGTCCTCATTGGGGTGCGTCATTGTTCGCTCCCGCTCCTGAGTTCGCGTTAGGCCCGGCTGGTTCCCCGGTGCTCTTAACCGCACGCGTCACAGGTAACGTACCCGCGAGCAGTCAGCAAGCACCGCTTTGCGCGCCAGCGAGCTGATGTTCTTTCCCGCTTCTGGAGCATCATCGGAGCGGTCGGCCACTGAAACGTTGCTTGACGATCAGACCAGCGAAACGGCAGACTTCGGCATGAAAACTCTCCGACTGTTCGCGACAGCCGTTGTGCTTGCTCCCATGGTGGCAGTTGCACAGGCGCCGGCGGGATGGGCCGAGTTCACGCGGACGTTCCAGGCGTATGCAGACAGCGACCAGGTCGTGGGCGCCAGTATCGTTCTCATGAAGAACGGACGTGTCATCGGGCGCCACGACATCGGTTACGCAGACCGCGATAAACGTGTCGCCGTCGATTCGCAGACCATCTTCCACTGGGGCTCGATCACCAAGGCGCTCACCGCGATCTCGATCATGCAATTGCGCGATCGCGGAAAGCTCTCGCTGGACGATAAGGTCGTGCGCTGGGTGCCCGAGCTCCGCTCCGTGCACGACCCCTTCGGCATGATGGACAGCATAACGATCCGCATGTTGCTCTCCCACACCGCGGGATTCCAGAACGGCACGTGGCCTTACGGCAACAACGAACCGTGGGAGCCCTTCGAGCCCACGACCTGGAACCAGCTGGTGGCGATGATGCCCTACCAGCAGCTGCTGTTCCGGCCCGGCTCACGCTACAGCTACTCGAATCCCGCCTTCATCTATCTCGCGCGGATCATCGAACAAGTCACCGGCGACCCGTGGGACGCGTACGTCCAGAAGAACATCTTCGCTCCCCTGGAACTGACGCGAAGCTATTTCCGGGCGACACCGTATTACCTCGCCGCATATCGCTCGCACAACTATCACGTGCGCAAGGACTCTGCCGGTCGGTCAAACATCGTGGACAACGGCGCCGACTTCGACCCCGGGATCACGTCGCCTAACGGTGCCTGGAACGCGCCGGTTTCCGACCTGGTGAAATACACGGCCTTCTTCACCAATTCCGTACTGCCTGGCATGTCGCGCGAACGGTACGACGTCGTGCTGTCGCGTACGAGCCTGACCGAGATGTGGCAGCCGGGGAAGCCGATGTCGCAGAGTTACGAATCGAACCCGCAGCAATGGATGGGACTCTCGTTCTTCATCCGCAATCGCAACGGCCAGCGCATCCTCGGCCACACGGGGAGCCAGGCAGGATTCCGGTCGTTCTTCTACTTTGACCCGACAAACGGAATGGCGGTGATCGCGGCGTTCAACACAACGAACACCGTGGCGCCGGCAAGCGCGCTCCAGCGCCGGATGGTTGAAGCGGCACTCGACCTGCTCAAGTAAGCACGCCACGTCGTGAAAACTGTTCATCACTACGACGCGCAATACGGGCGGTTCACGTCCGACCTCTACGCGGCGATCCGGCGCGAAGCGTTCGGCGAGGACATCGGACAGAACAGCTGGCTTACGAGCGACGAACACGACCTGTTCATCAGCTGGATGTCGCCGTCGCCTCTCTCGCGAGTACTCGACGTCGCGTGCGGCTCTGGGCACACGACGCTCCGTATAGCGAGTCGCACGGGCTGCACGGTGCACGGCATCGACATTCATGAAAGCGCGATCGCCGAGGCTCGTGCTGCGGCTGAGCAGCTGGAGCTGGCTTCCCGCGCCGCGTTTCAGGTGCACGACGCCGCGAAGCCGCTCCCATTCGACGATGCGTCGTTCGATTCGCTCATCTGCATTGACGCCATCAATCATCTTCCGAACCGGCCGACCGTCCTTGCCGAATGGGCGCGCGTCCTGAAGCCGGGAGGCGTGCTGGTATTCACGGATCCGATCGTTGTCAGCGGTCCGATTACCGCCGACGAAATTGCCATCCGCAGCTCGATCGGGTTCTTCCTGTTCGTTCCGCCGGGAACCGACGAGCGACTCCTCGACGAGGCCGGTTTCGACGTGATCGAAGTGGCTGATCGAACGGAGAACATGGCAATCTCCGCGCAAGGACGAATGACCGCGCGTCAAAGCCGGCAGAGCGACCTGCGGCGCATTGAGGGTGACGAGACCTTCGAGGGCCAGCAGCGATTCCTCGAGGTGGCGGCCCGACTCGCTGCCGAACGGCGACTGTCCCGACTCGCGTTCCGCGCCATTCGCGGGTAGTCGCCGCGTTCACCCATGTGCTCGAGGGTTGCGGGAGGAGCATACAGGGCGGAGTGTTCACGAATCATTCTGCCCAGAGGCTCATGAGCCGTCGCTCGCAACTTTTCCCCGCCGTCGCCGCGCTCGTTCTGGCCGCGTCCGTTGCCCAAGGACAATCGGCCCCCGCCTGCTGCACCGCCGACGTGCTGGCTTCCGGTCTCCGCATCGCCGACCGGTACCGTGTTGCCGCGATTTCAAGTCGTCGGTTCACGCATGCCGACTTCTGGCGCGCGGTGCAGCCACTCACCACCACGTTGCGCACGGAGCAGGTCGGCGAATCGATGCTGGGCCGGCCGATCCGGTCGATCACCTTTGGTGGCGGACCCACTCGAGTGCTGCTCTGGTCCCAGATGCATGGCGACGAGTCCACGGCCACGATGGCGCTTGCCGACATCTTCCGGTTCCTGGTCGAGGCACCTAACGACTCACTGGCGGAACGGCTGCGTCGCTCGCTGACGGTTATGTTCATCCCCATGCTGAATCCCGACGGGGCCGAGGTCTTCCAGCGCGAAAACGCGGTGGGCATCGACGTGAACCGGGACGCGCGTCGGTTGTCGACGCCCGAGGCGCGCACGCTGAAGAAGGTGCAGGAAAGCTTCAAGCCGCAGTTCGGGTTCAACCTGCACGACCAGAACGCACGCACGCGCGTCGGCCGTCAGGGCGTCCAGTCGGCGATCGCGCTCCTCGCGCCCGCCTACGATTCGGCGCTCAGCTACAACGAGGTGCGTTCACGGGCACGGCTCGTCGCCGCGGCGCTGGCAACGACCCTCGCCCACCAGATCCCCGGGCGCATCGCCAAATACGATGACGCATTCAACCCGCGTGCTTTCGGGGATCTCATGCAGCAGTGGGGGACGAGCACGGTGCTGATCGAAAGTGGCGCACTGCCTGACGATCCGCAGAAACAGCGCCTCCGTGCGCTGAATGTGTCCGCCATTCTCGCCGCGCTCGATGCCATTGCCACCAAGTCATACGCGGCCGCACCACCGACCGCCTACGAGTCACTGCCGTTCAACCAGGGTGGGGCGTTCGATGTGCTTGTCTTCGGCGCGCAGCTCGTCCTGCCCGGGAAGCCGCCGATGCCGGTCGACATCGCGATCAATTATGACGACGCCGTCGCCCGGGAACGTGGACGCGTCCGGGACTCGGGCGATCTCAGCGACGCCATCGCGATCGACACCCTGAACGCGCCAGGACTTTTTCTGCACCCGAGTGCGGCGGCGCTCACGTCCACGCCGGCCGGACCGATGCTCAGGCTCGGCGCTGTGGCGGAATTCGACCTGCGACGCGGCGCGAGCCCAACCAGCGAGTTGGTTCGTCGGATCGGTATTGCCGCGCAGCGTTAAGAGCTTTCGTCAACCGCCGATGGTCGCAACGCCCCGCGCGTGAGAAAAACAGTCCTTCTCTACGGCCTCGTTGGCGGTGTCCTCATCGCCACGCTCAAGCTCGTCGAGTACCGCTTTCTCCTCCTTGAACATTCACTCGAGATTTACGGCGGAATTATCGCGCTGATCTTCTCGGGCGTCGGTATCTGGCTGGGTCTCAAACTCACGCGAACCCGGACCGAGGTCATAGTGAAAGAGGTCCACGTTCCGGTCTCCGGGCCGTTCGAACGGAACGAGGCCCGGGTCCAGGAGCTCGGCATCACACCCCGGGAACTGGAGATCCTGGAAGCCATGGCGGCGGGGCTCAGCAACCGCGAGATAGCCGAAAAGCTGTTTGTTAGCGAGAACACGGTGAAGACCCACGCGGCGAGGCTGTTCGCAAAGCTGACTGTTGAACGCCGAACGCAGGCTGTACAGCGAGCAAGAGAGGCAAAACTCATCCCCTGAAAGGATGATTTTCGCGTTTTCGGGGCAAAATCATTCGATTAGGTGACGCGGGAATCGCGTGAACCGGCCAGACTGCCCGCCTGTTCACCGCACATTCCACGTTCCAGAGGACTCGAACTATGAAAAAGACCGTACTTACCTTCGGCACCATCTCCGGGATCATGCTCGCGGCCATGATGCTCGCGACCGTCCCGTTCATGGATCGGATCGGGTTCGACCGCGGCCAGATCATCGGTTACACGTCGATGGTGCTGGCTTCCCTGTTGATCTTTTTCGGCGTGCGTTCGTACCGCGACAACGTTGCCGGCGGCACCATCACCTTTGGCCGCGCGCTCAAGGTCGGCGCACTGATCGCGGCCGTCGCGTCCTGTTTCTATGTCGCAACCTGGCAGTTGGTCTACTACCGGATCACTCCAGACTTCATGGGCAAGTACGCCGCGTATGGCCTCGAGAAAGCGCGTGCTGCCGGCGAGACCGAGGCGCAGATCGCGAAGCGGAAGGCCGACCTGGAACGATTCGCTGAGTTGTACAAGAATCCCGCGATCAATGTCGCGATCACGTTCCTCGAGCCGTTGCCTGTCGCGCTGGTCATGGCGCTCGTGTCGGCTGGTGTGCTGAGCCGGCGTCGGAAGGAAGAGGGCGTGAAGATGGCGGCGACGGGTGCTCGGATACTGACTTAGGATTACGCGGTACTACACTCACGCGGAGGCGCGGAGAACCTCGGAGGCGCGGAGGACAGTGGAATTGGTAACAGCGATATAATCACTCGTCACTCCGCGCCTCTTGTTCTTCTCCGCGCCTCCGCGTGAGACAGGTTCACGGCGAGTCCGGGTCCAGGGTGATGCGTCAATTGAGTCAGGCCCCAATCGTTCAGTCGAGCCGCATAGCGACCACCGGACTCACCCGGGTCGCACTCCGCGCCGGCAGCCAGCTCGCCAGCACGCTCACCAACGCGAAGACCAGCGCCGTTCCCGCAAAGCTGATCGGGTCGGTCGCACTCAGCCCGGCCACGAGGTACGTGCTCAACGGAGCCGTGACGAACGCTGCGATCCCGAGTCCCAGCAACAAGCCGAGACCGACCAGCACCGCTGCGTCGCGAATCACCAGCCGCAGGATCCCGCTCCGTGTCGCGCCTAACGCCGAACGGATCGCGATCTCGCCCACCCGCCGGCTCACCGTGTACGAGACCAGTGCGTACAGCCCGAACGCCGCCAGGATCAGGCCCAGTGCGCCAAGGCTGCCCAGCACCGCCGCGCCTATCCGGCTCGGCAAGAGCGCGAGTCGGAGCGCCGACCGCATCGGCTCGACGTGCACCGACAGGGACTGATCCAGCTCACCAAGCGCCTGCTGCGCCGGCACGGTGAATGACGAGGCGTCGCCGCGCGTCCGTGCCAGCACGAACGCCACGCCAAGGCCCTCGGCGTTCTGGAGCAATGGCAGGTAGAACGCGGCGCGCTGGTCCTCGCCCAGCGTCTGGTGCTTGCCGTTGGCGACCACGCCCACGATATCGTATGTGAGCTGGACACCATCGTCTTCGAATCGCACGCGACTGCCCACCGGGCTCCGCCCGCCGAAGTACCGCCGCGAGAACTCCTCATTGACGATCGCCACGGAAGGAGTCCCCGGCACGTCCGTTCGCTGAAACTCGCGCCCACCGATCAGTCGGACGCCTAACGTCGAGAAGTACCCGGGTCCGACGGCGCTCCGGGCAAACTCGACGTGTTGTGTTTCGGCGCGGTCGTCGATGCGCGCCGTTCGACCGCTGGTGCCTCCGGAATACACCGTCAAAGGCACAGAGCCTGAAAAAGCCGCCTGTTCGATCCCCGGCAATGCGGCAACGTGCTCCACCGCACGCTGGAGCAGCTCGATGCTCTCGGTGTCCGGCCGACCGCGTTGAAAGCCCAGCTGTGCCGTCAAGGCATGACTCACCTCGAAGCCCGGATCGATGACGTTTGTCCGGGCCAGGTTCCGCACAAACAGGAACGCGGTCACCAGCAGGACCGTGGACACGGTGACCTGGCTGGTGAGCAGGAGCCGGCGCGCCGTGAATCGACGAGTCGCGTAGAACGGCTCTTCGCGCTTGAGCGCCGGGACGAGCACCAGACGCGTGGCGTTGACTGCGGGAAGTAAACTGCAGAGCAGAATCGACAAAAACACCAGCGCGAGCGCCACAACGAAGAGCGAAAGGTCTGGCGCGAGTTCAAGCTTGATCGGAATGGGAATCGGCAGTGCGATGCTGTTCATGAGTTTCATGAACGCGAGGCTCAACGCCAGCCCCGCCGCAGTCCCGATGAGTGCGAGCCAGAAGCCCTCGACCAGAAACTGCTGGAGCACCCGCGACCGTGTTCCGCCAATCGCCAGGCGAATCGCAATTTCCTGGCGCCGACGGGTTCCACGGGCGATGAGCAATCCGGCGACGTTTGCGCAGGCAATGAGCAGCACCATCAACGACACGAGGCCGAGAAGCGCCAAGAATCCGCCGATCACCTGGCCCGCTTTTGGTCCGGTGGCGCCGGCCAGCGCCCCGACGGAAGAGAACTCCTGCACGCCGGCATACACCGTGTCGCCTGCAAGCCGTCCGAGGCGGCGATCGGCCGCGTCGACAGCAGCGCGCGCCTGTGCCAGCTCCTGACCCGGCTTCAGCCGCCCAATGAGCCTGACGACGGATGCATTGGTTGACAGCAGTTCAGGGACCAGGCTCCGGTTCAGCGGAACGTACACGGCAGGTGAAATCGAGAGTCCCGCGACGCTACGCAGCCGGGGCGCCAGTACGCCGGCGATCGTGTACGCGTCGCCGTTGAGCATCAGCGGTCGACCAATGGCCGCGGAATCACCCGACAATTCAGTTCGCCAGAACGAGTAACTCACCACGGCCAGTCGCGGATCCTGCTCGGCGCGCGCCTCTGCGGCAGTAAAGCCGCGCCCCAACACGACCGGCACGCCGGTCACGTCGAAGAAGTTCGCCGTTACCAGCATGGGAATCAGCGACTTTACGACATCGCCATGTCTCCAATTGATCTCCTTCTCGACGGAATGCCCGGCGACCGCGGCCAGCGCATCACTCTCGTTCAGGTCGAGCCAGCGCTGGTAGCTCGCGTGGCTGCCGTGGCTGACCTGGAACTGCACCAGTTCATCGGCCTTCCGGACGTCGGGCGGGGCGAACATGAATTCGCGCGCCAGGCTGAACACGGCCAGGTTCCCACCCACGCCTAACGCAATGGAGACCGTTGCCGCGACGAGCAGCATCGGCTCGCGCAGGAGCCCGCGGAGGGTATAGCGCAAGTCGCGCATGAGGTTCTCGATCACGGCGGTGCCGCGGGCGTCACGCGCCTCCTCGCGCACTTTTTCGACGCCGCCAAACGTGCTGACGGCGATCCGTTCGGCCTCCGGCCGCGACATGCCGAGCGAGATGTTCTCCTCAACCTGCTGCTCGAGATGGGCCCGCAACTCGCGATCGAGTTCCGCGTCGGCGCGTCCACGGCGGAGGAGCGCCCGGGCACGGAGTTGAATCACGTCAAGCCAGCGCCGCATCGTCAGGCGTGGCGGAGCGTGAGGTGGATCGCGGCGGACAGCCGATCCCACTGTTCGAGTTCCGCCTGCAGCTCGGCACGGCCCGCCTTCGTCAGCGTGTAGAACTTGGCTTCACGCCCGGTCTCGTTCACGCGCCACTCCGCCTTGAGCAGCCCCTGGTTTTCGAGGCGATGGAGGGCAGGGTAGAGCGAGCCTTGCTTGATCTGCAGGACGTCGCCGGACGCTGCCTGGATGCGCTTCGCGATCGCCCAGCCATGTCGCGGCTCGGTCGCGAGCGACTTGAGGATCAGCACGTCGAGCGTGCCCTGAATGAGGTCGGATGGTCTCATACCAAGAAGATCTACAATGATACCAAGTTTATCTACAATCAGCGGCTGGGATAATCAAGTGAGATCGGCGTCAGACCCCAATCTCAGGCACGGGTCCTGATAATCACGTTCAGAACGCAGAGATTGGAGTCTGACCTGCCTCACATTGACATCCCGCTTCCTGCTCCGGAAGATTCGCTCATCTCGCGTGTTGGCACGCACCTGGAGGCGCGACATCAATATGCGCCGTGACAGAAACGCACTGTTCGTGCTCGTGGTGGTCGCGTTCACCGCCGGCTGTTCCCGTGAGCGCGCCGGCGCAGAACCCGACACGGCAACGCCGGATACAACCGTCACCGTGAGCAGCGACTCCATGCACATCGTCAACCGTGCGTGGCAGGTGGCGAGCTCCACCGCGGGTGATCCCGGCCAGTTGTACACGTTCCTCTCCGACGGCACGCTACTCATCGCCTCGGCAGATGGAGTGCCCTTCGTCGGCACATGGGTGTATGCGCCCGGCAGGCTCACGTTCGTCGAGGAGGGTCCCGCCTTCACCGTCGACATTGTGCGGTCGACTGCTGACACGCTCCAAGTCAGAGGCGCGAATCCCGGTGGCACTCTGGAAATCGTCTTTGTGCCAGCCAGGCGGGGCAGGGTGCGATAGGATCGTCGTTCGTTTCACGCCCTCGCAACAGGAGGGCCGAGGAGTATGGCCTATGTCATTCCGTGCACCTGGTATGGTTCTGCTGGCGACGATTGTTGTGGCATGTGCTCAAGGAGCGCGAATGCAACCAGCGACTGGTGTCGTCACTGGCTCGATCACGTACCGTGAGCGGATCGCGCTGCCATCTGACGCCGTCGTCGAAATCTGGATCGCCGACGTGTCACCGGGCATGATCGTCGCGCAGGTGCTCCTCGCCGACACGACCGTACGCGCCGAGGGACGGCAGGTACCGCTGCCGTTCGAGCTCAAGTTCGATCCTGCTCGCGCGGAGGCGACACACACCTACGCGCTGAAGGCGGTCATCAAGAGCGCCGATGGACAGGAGCTGTTCACCAGCGGCGATTCCACATTCGTAATCACAAAGGGTAACCCTTCCCGCGCCGATCTCGTTCTCAAACGAGGCAGCGACTCGGGCAACCTTGCCGGCTCGTCCTGGTTACTTGAAGACCTGACGGGCGCCGGAGTTGTCGATCGGGTACAGGCGACGCTCGATTTCACGGAGCCGGGCCGGGTGGTGGGCAACGCCTCGTGCAACCGTTTCTTCGGGAGCGTCGCAATCGCGGGGACGACGATCAACATCGGTTCGTTAGGCGCCACCAGGATGGCGTGTGCCGAGGCGGTCAATAATCAGGAGATGAAGTACCTGAAGGCACTCGAGAACGCGGAGCGCTTTACGGTCGAGGGGACGATTCTGCAGATTTTCGTCAAGGGAGAGGCGAAGCCGCTCCGGTTCACGCGTCGTGCGTAACGGCGTTGCTCTACTCGCCGTCATCGCTGTTGCCTGTGTTGAACGTGGGTCCGGTGCCGGTGACTCAGCCGCGGTGGGAGACACGATACCGGGTTCAGTGCCGGCGATCGGCGCGGGTCCGCGTTGACACGACGACGTACCGGGGCTGCGCGGTGTGGGACGGCGTGTTCTTCGGGTTGCGTCGATCGCGCTGAGGCTCGGCCCCGTCTCTGGTGTTGCGGAGCTCTTTGGGCGTAGGATTGGGACCCATGAAACCCAAAGAACTCACCCTCCGCGGCCTCATTCTCGGTGCGCTCATCACCACCGTCTTTACGGCCGCAAACGTCTACCTCGGGCTCAAGGTCGGACTCACGTTTGCGTCGTCGATTCCGGCGGCTGTGATCTCGATGGCGATCCTCAGCGCCGTGAAGGATTCGTCGATCCTCGAGAACAACATCGTGCAGACCGTCGCATCGGCGGCCGGCACGCTCTCGGCAATCATTTTCGTGCTGCCCGGCCTCGTCATCGTCGGGTGGTGGACCGGTTTTCCGTTCTGGTATTCGTTCCTCATCTGCGTGAGCGGCGGCGTGCTCGGCGTGTTGTTCACCATTCCGCTCCGGCGGGCACTCGTCACCACGTCCGACCTGCCGTATCCGGAAGGCGTCGCGGCCGCGGAAGTCCTGAAGGTCGGTTCGGGCGTGCGCGGAGAAACTAAGGATGCGACCGGCGCCAATCGTGAGGGACTGATCGCCGTCGTCCTCGGCTCTGTCGCATCGGCTGGATTCGCCATCATCACCGCCACCCGGTTTGCCCACGCCGAGCTCGCAGGTTTCCTTCGGTTAGGCGCCACCGCTTCGACCGGCTACTCTTTTGCCTGGTCGCTCGCGTTGTTAGGCGCTGGCCATCTCGTCGGCCTTTCGGTCGGCATGGCCATGCTCACCGGCCAGATCATCTCCTGGGTGATCAGCGTTCCGATTCTCACGGCGATGCAGCCGGCGGCCGAAGGCGTAGACCTGGCGGCGCACACGATCACGATCTGGCGCACGCAGGTCCGGTTCATCGGCGCCGGCACCATCGGCATTGCCGCGATCTACACGTTGGCCACGCTCGCCAAGCCCGTGCTCGGCGGCCTGGCGAGCACGCTGCGTGCCTCGAGGGCAGTCGCCATTCCCGACGACCGTGACCGCGACATGTCGCCGCAGTGGATCATCGGGCTCACGATCGCCTGCCTGGTCGTCGCGGGATGGCTCGCGTTCACGTTTGCACGTTCCACCGTGCTCGCGCCGAACGCGGTGATGCTTACGCTGATCGCGGTGCCGATCGTCTTCCTGGTCGGGTTCCTCATCGCCGGTGTTTGTGGGTACATGGCGGGTCTCATCGGCGCCTCGAACAGCCCGATCTCCGGCGTCGGTATCCTTTCGATCGTGATCTGTGCGTCGATTCTCGTCGTCGCGATTGCGCCAACGGAGACGACCCGGGCTCCGCTCGTCGCGTTTGCGCTGTTCGTGACAGCGATCATCTTCGCCTGCGCGACTATCTCCAACGACAACCTGCAAGACCTCAAGACCGGTCAGCTGGTCGGTGCTTCGCCGATGCGCCAGCAGATCGCGCTCATCGTTGGCGTGGGTGCCGGCGCGGCCGTCATTCCGCCCGTGCTCAACCTGTTGGCCAAGGCGTACGGTTTCGCCGACGCGGCGAATGTCGGTGTTGTCGCGCCGAATCCATTGCCGGCGCCGCAGGCGACGCTCATCTCCGCGCTCGCGCAGGGCGTTGTTGGCGGCAACCTCGAATGGAAGATGATCGGCATTGGTGCTGCGGTCGGCATCGGCCTCATCCTGCTGGACGCAGCGCTGAAGGCGATGAAGAAGCTGCGAATCCCGCCGCTGGCGGTCGGAATCGGGATCTACCTCCCGATGTCGGCGACGTTTGCGGTCATCGTTGGCGCCGTGATCTCGCACTGGTACGAAAAGCGCGCTCGCCGTGCGTCAGATCCGGACCGTGCGATTCGACTCGGCACGCTGGTTGCGTCAGGCCTCATCGTTGGCGAAAGCCTGTGGGGCGTGCTCAATGCTGGTCTCATCGTCGGGTTGAACAGCGATGCGCCGATCGGGTTCTTCCCGGCCGATTTCGCCCTCGCGCCGTGGTTGGGAGTTCTGGGGTTCATCGGCGTGATCATCTGGCTGTACGGATGGATGTTGCGGCGGTCAACGGCGCAGGGCTAAGCTAAGTTTGAACGGCCGGGTGTTCCTTCCCCGGAGGACCAATGCGCTCTTTCGTGTATTCGGCCGCAATCCGATGCGTCGCCGCGCTGTCGGTTGGTCTGTGCGCGGCGTGCGTCGACGACGAACCCACCAGCGTCCACGCGAGACTCGAGATTTCGGTTGAGCCAACGGCAGCGACCGTCATGCAGGGCGATTCGTCGGAACTGGTCGCCGCCGTTTCCGCGAATTTCCCCCTCGCCAGCGCGACCCAGGTTTTCGTGACCGGAGCTCCACCCGGTGTCAGCGTGCGTGTATTGCGAGTCGATCAGGGCATGCAGCGTGCATTTGTGTCGCTCGTGATCGCGGTGTCGCCCACTGCCGTTCCAGGAAATTACACACTTCTTCTCCATGCCACGAATGCTGCGCGCGAGTCTCCGATTGCCGGGTTTGCGCTGACCGTTGAGCTACGACCGGATTGCAGTCCCGCTGCGCCGTGCATTCAATGGGCAGTCAGCGCCACGGCAAGTTCGGAATACACCAGCAGCTCGTGGAGTGCGTATCAGGCCACCGGGAAGCCCAACGTCACCGGGTGCGAGGATAGCGAGAATGCGTGGGCTTCGTTGGGGTCGAATACCGTGGAGTGGCTCGAAGTACAGATCGGCGAAGCCATGTTTCCTGCGGGGATACGGATCCACGAGAATTACGGCGCGAGCTCAATCACGTCTATCGAAGTGAAGGACGATCAGGGAACGTATCACAAGGTGTACACGGGCACTCCGGTGCACCTGTCATGTCCGTCCATTCGGACTATCCCCGTGACAGGCGTGGCCGTGAAGGTAAAGGCGATACGTTTGAGCATCGACCAAAGGGTGCTGAACAACTGGAACGAAGTCGACGCCATTGGACTGTTGGGGTATCGGGTGAAGTAATTCGCCTGACGCAAAAGCGGTCGACCACGACAGCTGAACGACTCGCAACCGTCCGGTCGTCACGAGATTCTGTATTCCGAGCGAGTGCATAGCTCGCAACATTTGGGGACGCCGATTTCCCGAATGCCGCGAATCTCGCGGATGCCAACGAATGTTGAAGCCCGCCGTGCGACTTGTCAGTCTCGTGTTCTCGATGCTGGTGCTCATGACCAGCATCGCCGCAGCACAGCGCACAGTGATCCGTGCTGGCCGCCTCGTCGATGTGACGACTGGTCAAGTCTCGCGCGATCGAATCATCATCGTCGAAAACGGCCACATTTCTGAGGTGCGTGGCAATGACGGACCTCTCCAACCGAACGATCGCCTCATCGACCTTTCCGGTTTCACTGTTCTACCGGGGCTCATCGACGTCCACGTCCACCTCGGAATTGGTGGCTCCGTCAGGCAGAACGCTGCCGCGATACTTAACGCCGGCTTCACGACCGTCGTCGATCTCGGCGCGCGTACTACTCGCATCCTGACTATTCGTGACTCCATCAATGCTGGACATATCCCGGGACCGCGAGTCCTGGCCGCGGGCATCTGGATTGGCCGGAAGGATGGCGTGTGCGAGTTCGGCGGCATCGGCATCGCCGGCGGCACCGAAGGATTCCGTGAACGCGTGAAGGTGAACGTCCAGGCGGGCGCTGACGTGATCAAGGCGTGCGTTTCTGGGTGGCCGGCCGAAGCGTATGCCCAGCCCGACAAGTACGAACTTCCCGATAGTGTGCTGGCCGCGATCGTCGACGAAGCAAGGCGGTTGGGTCGCAAAGTCATCGCGCATGACATCAGCCTGGGTGGTGTGCGCGCCGCGCTGCGTGCGGGCGTCGCTGGCCTCGCGCACGCAGCGTATCTCGATTCCGAGTCGGCGAACCTGATGCGCACGCGCGGGATGTTTCTCATTCCAACGCTTGCGTCGCTCGCGGCCGATACGAGCGCCGCTTCGCGCGGGCTCATGGAATCGACGCGACTCGCCTATCGTGCCGGAGTTCCGCTGGTGTTCGGGACCGACGGCGGCGTATTGCCGCACGGCGAAAACGCCACGGAGTTCGCGGCCCTGGCGCGCGCCGGCGTCAGTCCGCTCGACGCCATTCGGGCGGCGACGATAGGTGCCGCCACCGCTTTCGGTCTGGCCGACTCGCTAGGCACCATCACCTCGGGTATGATCGCCGACATCGTCGCCGTGGACGGTGATCCACTGACCGACGTGACAGCACTCCAGCGTGTGCGCTTTGTCATGAGCTGCGGCCGCGTTGTACGAAAGGACTAGATCGACGACCGACCGACCGATACCGGAATGGCTGAGCAACTCAAGCACTTCTTTTCGCCGGCACTCGTGCGCCGACTCGCCGGCGACATCGAGCGGGTTCACCCGGCATTTCCTTCCCGCGCCTTCATTAGAGAGGCCGCCACCGGACTCGAAGATCTCGAGCTCCTCGACCGCGGGAAACACATCGCTCACGCGCTCGCTCGGCACCTGCCGCCGGCGTATCCCGATGCCATAGACATCGTGCTGCGTTCGTTAGGCTCCGAACACGCGACCGACGAACTGCTCGGCGTTGGCATGGGGCCGTTCTTCTACTATCCGCACACGATCTTCGTGGCGGAATTCGGGCTCGACCATTTCGAGCTCTCGATGAAGGCGCAATACGAGCTTACGAAACGCTTCAGCGCCGAGGGCAGCATCCGGCCCTTTATAGCGAAGGATCCCGAACGCACTCTGGCGATCCTTCATGAGTGGGCAAGCGATCCAAACGCGCACGTCCGGCGGCTCGTCTCGGAAGGAACGCGACTCCGGCTTCCCTGGGCGATGCGAGTCCCATGGCTGGACGCGAACCCTGATCGAGTTCTGAAGCTGCTCGAGCTGCTGAAAGATGACCCCGCGTCCCTGGTGCGACGGAGTGTCGCAAACAACCTGAACGACCTCGGCAAGGTTCATCCGGCACTGCTGGTGCGGACGTGCGAGGCGTGGCTTCGAAACGCGTCGACAGAACGCAAGGCGCTGGTCGAACACGCGCTCAGGAGTGCGGTGAAGCGCGGCGAGCCCAAAGCTCTTCGACTACTCGGCTATGGGAAGAAACCAGCGGTGGTCATCGAGACCGTGCGTTTCGCGCCAAAGCGCGTCCCGATCGGCGGGCGGGTAGCTATGAAGTTTGGCCTCCGTAGCAAATCGAGAATAACACAGGACCTGCTTGTGGACCTTGCTGTTCACTTCGTGAAGGCCGGGGGCAAACCGTCGAAGAAGGTCTTCAAGCTCAAACGCGTTTCGTTGCCGCCGCGTGGTCACGTCGAACTGACGACGACCGTCTCGCTGGCCGTACACACCACGCGCAAGCCAAATCCAGGCAAACACGTTGTTGATGTCCTCGTGAACGGCGAGGCGTTTCGCGCCGGATCATTCGATGTCACCACGGCACGTAGCGGTCGTTGAACTCCGCAACACCCGGGACGCAGATCTCGCGAATTGGGGACGATGACTCCGTAGGCAATTCAGGATTCCGAGCTGATACTCGACATCCCTAAATGAAGGGTGTTCAAACCCCCTTTCTAAACAGCCACGGCAACGGGACGTTTGATTTTATCGCGAGATCATCCGCCTGAATTCGCGTGATCCGCGTCCAAGGTTTTTGGGGGTTGCAATTCGCGGCGTATAATTCCATATTCAACCGTATGATTGAATATCAATCCAGCCGTCTCGACAATGTCTACGGGGCGCTTTCCGACGGAACCAGGCGGAAAATGCTCCAACGTCTCTCCCGGGGAACGCTGACCATCGGAGCGCTCGCCGAGCCGTTGCCGATCTCGTTCGCCGCGGCTAGCAAACACGTTCAGGTCCTCGAGCGCGCCGGGCTCGTCCGACGCGAACGTGTCGGTCGTGAACACCACATCACGATGGTGGAGAAGCCTCTTCACGCTGCCGCCGACTGGGCAACAAGGACGGCCGAATTCTGGGAACGTCGCCTTGACCTACTCGAGCAGTACCTCAACACGGAAACCAAACCATGACTACCGCCACCATTCCAGCCGTCCGCATCCAGCGCACCCTGAACGCTACTCCCGAGCGAGTGTTCGACGCCTGGCTCGACGCCCAAGCACTCGTGAAGTTCATGCGTCCCGGTCCCAACATGACCTGTGACGCGGTAAACGATCCGCGTGTGGGCGGGAGGTTTCTCATCACCATGCTGGGTGATAACAGCGTTCACCCGCACACGGGCGAATACCTTACCATCGATCGTCCGAAGAAGCTCGTCTTCACCTGGTACTCGAAATCAACCGATATGGCGTCCAGCACAGTCACTGTCGAACTAGCGCCGTCGGGCAATGGCGGAACCGAGCTCACGCTCACACACGTCGGACTGCCGGAGCGTCAGGTGGAAGGTCACACCGCTGGATGGACTGGAATCCTCGACAAACTCCAGGAATTGCAGACGCCGTAACACCACCGCGCCGATTCTTCGACTCCCAGCCGCCGCCGAACCGAGTACGAAAGCGGCGGCTGACCGGGTGCCGACGTGACGAGTGGCCGGTCCGGTCGTGCTTTCAGTATCTTGGCGCGTCCTTCATGACCGACTCCTCCTCACCCGACCCAGCGCGCGGCGAACCCAACGCCTGGCGCGCGCTCCTCCGGAGCAAGGCAGCAGTCCTTGGGTTGATCGCCGGCGTCGCCTACGGTCTTGTCGCGCGCCTGGTTGTCCAGACGAACGAGTTCTTCCCGACGTTCACGGCGATGACCGTCGGCTTCCTGTTCATCGTGCCGACGGTCCTCGGTGCGCTGACCATTGTCGCCGTTAGGCAGCCGTCGATTCGCTACCAGGTGTTTGCCCCCTGGGTGCCGACGTTGATCGTGGTTGGCGTGTCGGCGCTCATCGGGTGGGAAGGCGCGATCTGCATCATCATGGCGCTGCCGGTGCTGCTCCTGTTTGCATCGATCGGTGGCTTGATTGGGACGCTGAAGGTCCTGCGAAGCTGGCGCAGCCAGGCCGCCATCGTCGCGCTGCCGTTCGTGTTGTCACCGCTCGAGGGCAGGATCAACGCACCCACGCGCTGGGTGGAGACGGTCACGGCGATCGACATCGCGGCTCCGGTCGCCACGGTCTGGCCGCTGGTGACGAGCGTCGACTCTATCACGCCTGGTGAGCAGCATCCGGCACTGTTCACGAGCATGGGCTTCCCGCGTCCAATCAGCGCCACGATCGCCGGGTCCGGCATCGGCGCGATTCGTTCGGCGCGTTTCGAGCGCGGCCTGGTGTTCACCGAAACGGTGACACAGTGGGAACCGCTGCGCCGTCTCAGCTTTACCATCGATCCGAACACCGAATCGATTCCACCAACGACGCTCGATCCACATGTCACGATCGGTGGGCCGTTCTTCGACGTGTTGACCGGGACATACGAACTGCAACCGCGCGACGGCGGCCGGTCAACGCACCTTGTACTGCGCAGTGAACATCGTGTGTCGACGCGGTTCAACCTGTACGCGGTCTGGTGGGCGGACCGGATCATGGGCAGCATTCAGCGCACCATCCTCCGCGTCCACCAGGAAAGGGCGGAGCGGGCGTCGTGAGACGCCTCTTCGCAGGCGTTGTCTTCGCGCTGTGTGCCTGCAGCGGAGATGATGGTCCGCTGGACCCTGACACATCGGGACCGAGCCGCACGTGGCGCATGGGGTTTTCCGCCATCCCGCCCCGTCCGAATGAAACCGTATTGCTCGCGGCGCTGGACATGTGGTCGCGGCGCGCCGACGCGGCGATCATGCACGTCAGTCCACCGTGGGCGGCGTTGCTGTCCGGCATCAGCGCCACGGCCGCGGTCAACGCGAACGAGTTGCCGCTGGCGAACTACTATCGCGCGAAAGGTCTTCAGGTCGTCGTGATGGTGGATGCGACCGACGG
>Ga0070698_100000239_pt1 | contig 54625 bp, 48 predicted proteins | sample KBSK1502metaG_FD_65477 | JGI IMG/M metagenome (GOLD analysis project Ga0070698, IMG submission 65477) | Corn, switchgrass and miscanthus rhizosphere microbial communities from Kellogg Biological Station, Michigan, USA - KBS K1-50-2 metaG | ecosystem: Host-associated > Plants > Roots >...
GCCATGCATGACATGCTCCTAGGCGACCGGACCGAGGAACGGGCAACCCTGACCGTGCTGCCCGCTGCCGTCCCGGCCCAGCGCGCCTACGCCAAATGGGGATGGCGCGCCGTGGCGCAGAAACGTAACCCGCTACCCGGCTCCCCGATATTCGACGTGCTCGTCAAAGAACTGGGGCGGTCTCCTGCGGGCGCACCGTGATGCTGTTGATCTTGAGCATGTCGCCTACCTTCCTGTAGGTCGAAATAGGCTGGACCGCGCGACGAGAGCCTTTTCCGTTACCGGACACTCTTCGTTATCGCGCGGCGTGATGGTTAGGATTTCTCGGCGCGGGGTCGCCGTTTGCCGGGAATGTGGCGGCTCAAGCCCCGCGTACGTCGGCCGCTGCATACTGCTAGCCTTGATGTCCGTATCATGCAGCTGGACATAGACGGCGTGGATTCAGCAAGTCAGGCGAGCGGTGGCTGACACCGAGCAGATCCACGTCGCGGACGGCGGACTCGTCCCGTAGGAGCCTGCGTTACCATGTCAGCAGTTACCTCTTTGGGGAGCCAACCGCGATGACCCAGACCGTGCATGTCCCGTACACCGTCGAGCAGGATGAAGACGGCGTGTGGTGCGCTCATGCCCAGCTGCGGCCTGGCGTGGGGGCGAACGGCGAGGGTGCCAGCCCTGATGCTGCTGTCGCGGACTTGCGTGAGGCCCTCGTGGGCCTGATCGATGAGTTCGGGATCCCGGATGAGCTGACCCTGATGGTTGACGTGGCCTGATGCCCCCAGTGCCCTCCGTGCGCGGTGAGCGCGTTGTCCGGGCGTTAGAGAAGGCGGGTTTCAAGGTCGCGCGGGTCGCGGGCAGCCACCACATCATGCGCCATCCCGACGCGCGCGGCACTACGGTGCCGGTTCACCCCGGTCGAGATGTCGCCAAGGGAACGCTGCGCGGCATTCTCGCTGACGCAGGCATGACGGTGGAGGAACTACAACGACTCCTATGACGCTCCGTTGAACCGGATAGACGCCCTGACGGATGTCGTGGCATGCCAATATGTTCGCTCACGCAGAGAATTGTCGCAATGTTCTATGGTCAAGCGCTGGTCCCCTGACGTTCCATAGGCGTTTGGTTTGGTGTGCCAGTCCGAAATTGACCTGAGACCGCACTTCTGGTGTGACAGCGCCCGTCAACCGATTCACTGAACTCATGGTATCGATTGAGTAGCTACCGTGATTGCCGAAGAGCACGCCAATTACTTCCAAGGATCCCCTTCGAAGAAGAGGCGCTCCGCTTAGACCTGGTGGGACGAGCATGTCGACCTCTAACGAATCCACACGTCGCCCGTTGGCCAGCTCGACGACGCCAGCCTTCGTCACATAACCTCGCAAGAATCTCGGATTGATGTCGGCGAAAATCAGATTCCCGCTCACCTGTTGTTCCGGCGGTGGCAGCAACGGGAACCCTATTGTATACACTTCTTCACTCATTGCTCCAGGACGTTCGGCAAGTACAAGCCGGGGCGTCGCCGGTGCGGTGACGCGGGCAATGGCGAGATCTTCGCCATTTGCGCCTTGCGCAAGATCATCGAGCGGGATCAATCCCGCTCCTCCCGGCGGTGAGTTAGGAGCAGGATAGATGGCTGCGTAGGATACGTTTGGTTCGAGCGGCTCCTTCACGCAATGCCAGCATGTGACGAAGAATCCGCCGGCAACCACGAAGTCAGTGCCGCAAAATGCTAGCGGTTGCCGATTCTCGCCGATACCGGGATCATGTACCTTAAAGATCGGCCATATATGAGGGCCACGCCCAGGGAGATGGTGTATGAGATGACCACCTCGAGATCTGTTTCTATTTAAGCACCAATAGCCTCAATTGTCACGTCAGTTTCACTGGTTTCTTTCTCCTTTTCAGGCCCCTGGCGCAGCTTCGGGATCGCCAGCTCGATGGTCCCCGCCCGGGTGTCCCACTCCCGGAGCCGGTACCCGTTACGGGAGTTCACCCGGTCCGGGGTGACCTCCCCGTACCCGGCGTTGCAGCGGACCTCGGCATCGGCATCCATCATCCGCTGCGCGAACCCCTTGACCATCTCCCGCAGCAGATCCGGGCTCGCCGACTCCAGGAGCTCCTCGAACCGCGCGCCGGGAACCGGCACAATGTCACCTGCGGCCACTTCGTTCTCCTTCGTCTCGTAGACAGCAATCCGAAGGATCACGAGGTGGCCGTCTCAGGTCACGCCGACACGCCCACCACCGGGCAGATCAGTCACAGCCGGATCAGCTACCCCATACACCACTCCCGTGGACGTGAACGGAGAAAAGCTCAGCCCGAGCGGACGTGCCACATGTGCAACACCTCTGGCGGCAACGGTCAGTTGTTGATCATGGTCCTACCAGGGAGAGCGGGGAAATGCCCGGTTCGTCCAGGTGCGCACCCCAGAGAAGCGAGGTCATTCGCTATGAACACCGAACGTCACTCCAGATGGATACGGATCAATGGGAGAGGCTTGACCGTGATCCCTGGCCGATGATCGCGATGCCGTGGTGACGTTCGCCGTGGGCCGGTCGGCCGGGACCGGCCCAGGGACACCTGACTTGCCAGCTCCGGGCACTGGCATTTCGTTGCAGACGGTGACGGCTTGGCGGTCGCGCGACACGCGATATCCGCCTGGGCGGCAGAAATGTCTGGGCCCGCATATACGTTCTCGGCTCCCGAGCAGGTGGTTCTGTGCTTAGTGAGGGCGCCGGTCGCGGTCGAGTCTCGCGGTCCACGGCGATGGTGTCGGCCTTCGCCTGGGTTCACCATGTCATCAGCCTGCGTGTGCGGCCTTGCCGCATTCCAGTGACGGCGGCAGCTTTTGCACGGGGAGCTGAGCTGGTTGTTCCTGCCGGTAGCTGTCCAGGTCCACGGTGTTGCCCTTCAGGGCGTTTCCGCGGTTCGCGCTGGATCGCGCGGCCCGGATCGCCTCATCTCCGGGTAAGGGCCGGTGGAACGGTATTGAAGCGCAGGTCATGTCCCTGGCCTGTTCCCGCCGGGAGCGCGTCGCGGTCCGCCCGGGCCTACTCTGAACGGCCCGTGCCGCCCGTGCACAATGCGCACCACGCCGCCCCCAAGCCTGGATACCCGCATGTCGTTGTAGGACCAGACGCCCAGCCCGAACATCGCCACCACCACGGCGGCCGATGTCACCGCGGCCAGCGGCGCCCGGCGCGGCACCCGCACCACCAGCCAGGCGCCCAGCAGCGCGATGGCGCCGACCGCGGGCAGGTAGAACCGGACAACCTGCAAGCCGCTACCGCTAGGCCCAACCGTCCAGGTGTAGGCGGCATACAGCCCCCACACGGCGAACCACGACGCCGCCAGGGCCAGCCCCACGGCCAAGTCGCGGCGGGCAACGACGGCCGGCTTACCATCGGCCCGCCGCAGCCACACCCACCGCACGGCGATCCACACCAGCCCGGCCAGCCCCAGCACCAGCACGGGCATCGCCTCGATCAGATGCGCCGGCATATACCGGAAATTGGGCAGGACCGCGCTAAGGCTAAAGACAACCTCGCCCGGCCGGTACCCGGACTTCAGCGGGCCGCCGTACACCACGTCGTTGAACAGGCCCACACCCGCGCCGAACACTGCGACCGAGCCCAGCCACCACCCCAGCGCCGCTCCGGGCAGCCGCGCAGCCCGCAGCCGCCAGGCCACCAGCACCGCCACCACCGCGCAGCCAAGCACGACCATGTTCGTATAGCGGACGAACACTGCCGCCTCGATAGCCACGAACCCGGCCAGCCCAGCCCAGGTACGCCGCCGGGAAGTGGCCTCGTCGGCCAGCACCGCCCACAGCAGCGCCCCGCCGCCGGCCGCGATCAGCGACGCGTCGGTGAACGTCGGCATGTAGTCACGCCAGGCGAACAACAACGCCGCGCCCGACGAGCAGAACAAGCCGACCGCCGCCGCGCCGCCGAAGCGCCCCAGCCACCGCCGCGCGCCGGCGAACAGGCCCAGGCAGCCCAGCGCCCCGTAAAACAGGGGCGCCAGCCGGATGATGCCCAGCGCCTGGAACGGCGCGGCAAGAAACGGGTAACCAGGATCCTTCTCACTGATCCACCGTCCATCGGCGAGCTGGACCCACTGGGGGATGATGCCTGGGGGGAAGCTCAGACCCATGCGGCCGGAGCGGGCCAGCTGAACGGACAGCACGTGATACTGGGCCGGGGATAGGGTCAGAAAGTGCCCCTGGGCCATGGCGACGATCGAGGCGCGATACGCAAAATCGTCGGGCTCCACCAGATAAGGCGCGTAGCGCAGGACTGCGACGCATAGCGCCGCGAAGGCGGCCAGGGCCAGGAAGATCTCCCCGCGGTCCAGACCTGTCGCAGCCCAAGTCCTTGTCGCATCCCTGATCCGGACCGGAGCGTCCATGCCCACCATCCTCGGCGGCGGAGCCTACGACGCCGCGCGGATTGCGTGTGAGTTCAGCGTGAACATCCGGCCAGGGAGCCTGCTACCAGAGCACATCTTTCCGGCATCCTCGCGCCTACCGGAGCTGGCAGACGACAAGCCCACCGCCCCGACCTCGACGCGCCGCCGTCCAGCGGGACCGGGACCACCACCGCGAGGGACGTCCCGGCCGGCGCCTGGGTCAGCAGCCTGACCCACGACTCGCGCTGAACGAAGATCGTCCCCTGGAAAGCCCGCACCCGGCGGCAGCGGCAGTCAGGACCCTGCGCCGGCTCACCGCCGGCCCGACCTGGGCGCTCATTGTGATCCTCCTACAGGAAATGACGGCCACGCTGAGGCTCTTCCCGGTCATGGCGAGAGGGAAGCCCGGTGATCCTCAGCCGCCGAGCGCCTCCGCGGTGGCTTCTCATCCGTTCTCGGAGTTTGGCGGCGATAGTGCTCGCGCCACGATACGCCCTTCGGTCGCGGGGGCTCTCGGTAGCAGATGGACGTGCATCCGGGATCGCGCGAGCAGGCTCACGGGTGCCCCCGGGGCGCCGGCCGGCGCCCCGGGGGCAGGAGCGGGCCGTTGCGGCCCACGGCTGATTACGACCCGGCCGGGCCGGGGCCGCCGTATAGCAGCCCGATGCCGTCAGATGGGCCGTAGCCGTCGGGCAGGCCGTTTGGGTCAGGCGGGGTGCTGCTGCAGGTGTAGGAGCTGGTGTCGATGAGCACGAAGTCGGCCTGCTGCTGGCCCGGGTACTCGCCCGAGCTGAGCTGGAAGTCGCCGACGCTGAGCTCGGTGCCCGCTGGCATGGCGGACGGGTCGATCGTGATGGCGGGCTGCACGCCGTTTTGCGGCGTCGCGGTAGACTCTCCGGCCGGATAGGAGGACACGACCTGCGAAAAGCCGGCCGGCGCGGGATCTGAGGTGCAGATGCTGCCGGTGGTGACCTTCGCCGGGATGCCGTATTGCGCGAGGTCGCTCTGCAGGGCCGCGGGGTCCAGCAGCTCGCCCGGGCTGATGGTCAGCGTGGCCGTGCCGTTGGCGTTGCTGGCGAGCGTGAATGCCGCGGTCCGGATCGTGCCCTGGCCGCCCGGCGGAGCGGAGCCGAGGACGCCGGTCAGGCCGAGGGCCAGCGCGGTCCCGGCGGCGACCGACAGGCCCGCGACTGCGGAGAGCCTGCGCCTCCGGCGGGCGCGGCCCCTGGCCATGATCGCCTCCACATCCGGGGGGCTGGCCATGGGCATTGCGGACAGGGAGCCGGACGCGGCGCGGAGCACCTCGTTGTCGCTCATTTCATCGTGGACGTTCATTGACCGGCCTCCATGTTCGTGGTTGGGGTGAGCTCGTGGCGCAGCGCCGCTACGCCCCGGGACAAGTGCATCCGGACCGTTCCGGCCTCGATCCCCAGCTGCCTGGCGATGGTGGCGGTGTCCAGATCAAGGAAGATTCGCAGCGCGATCACCTCCCGCTGCCGGCCAGGCAGGCGCCATATCGCCGTGAGCAAGGTGGCATCGAGGCCACCGCCGAGGTCGCCGGGAGCCGTCAGGTCGTGGTCAGCCAGGGGCAGGTCGCGGCACCGCCGCCGCCACCACGACGCCCCGGTGTTAAGCGCGGTACGCACCACCCACGCCCGCGGAGCCGGATGACGACGGACCTTACGCCACGACACCCAGGCTCTAGCGAACGCCTCCGCGACCTGGTCTTCGGCCAGCTGCGGGCTGCCGACGACCGCCACCACCGCCCGCAGGCAGGGCTCCCAGCTGGCCCGGAAGAAGTCCGCGAACTCCGTCTGCTGGTTGCTCACAACCCTTTAACTCTGCCATCCGCCGATCTGCATACCTCCGAGCAGAAATCCTCCGGAACCCAGGACCGCCTTCGTCACCTGGGCCCGGCCGTGGTGGAGCTGGCCCGGCTGGCGAAATTCAAGCTGGACGATTGGGCCGCCGCCACGTTCAACTGCAAGGGCACCCGCTCACCTCATCATGCGGCCCACGCCTGCTCCGCCTCCCGGGAAGCAAGGCCTTGAGCACACTAGCGAATGCTCTGTGTAGTACCCGCACGCCGCATCACAAGTCGGCTGCGAGTACAGACTCGGCAGTTCCGGACCGGGCCGGTGCCGACGCTGCTGGTGGTCGACGACGCCGACCTGCGCACCGGCCTGATCTCCGCCCTGGTCGGCTACCTGCGGTGGGACGACGCCGGACCGCCGGTCCGGCTGCTGCTTCGGGGTGACCCTCCAGCCATCCACGCCCTGGTGGCAGCATCTGCTCACGCCGCTGCCCACAGACATGACCACTGAACATCCGGGCCGGACCTTGCTTAGCCTCTTCCGCCGTAGCTGCGTCTGCGGGTAGGTGAGGATATCCCAGCTCGTTGCGGCGGCGTCGAAGGTCTGCAAACGGCCGGAAGCCCTCTCTCGCCCATCTACTCATCGTCTGGCTCCTCGGGTGTTGGAGACTCGTCGCCTATGTTCTTGTCGTCTGGCATGAAAGATCCCTGACCCGGAGCTCGGTCAGCTCTCCCCAGCGCAGCCCGCTCTCCACGGCCGTCTCGACCAGGAGCTGGACATCCGCGTCTGACAGCGCCCGGTAGATCGCGTCGAACTGCTCAGGGGTAATGATCTGCGGCGGCGTGCTGGGAACCGCGGGCGTCCGCACGCCCCGGCTCGGATGGAAGGTGATCACCCGGTCTCCAGGACGGCGCCACTGCATGAGGGTAGTGGGTGCCCGGCGGCATCGCCGCCGGGCACCCAATGATGGTCACGGATAGTTGATCGGGCTGCCGAGGCCGGTCACCAAGTCATAACCGGTGCCCGCGCTGCAGTCGGTGCCACAGGAGCCGTTCATGCCGCTGGTGATGTCCCTCAGATTGGTGCTGAAGCCACCTTTGTAGATGGCTGAGTCGCCCTGGAGCGCCGTCTTGCCCGCAGCCGCACCGGCCGCCAGGATGCCCGCCCAGTTCGGGGCGCCAATACTGGTGCCGCCAACGGTGAACCAGCCGGACTGGCCCTGGTCGGAGGTGCTGTCGAAAATAGACACGCCAGTGTTGAGGTTGGCGTCGAACGAAACATCGGGAATGCCCCGCATGTTGCCGGTCAGGGCCGCGATCGTGGAGGCCCCGAACACCGGGCCGGCGTAACCGGATTGGTAGCTGGGGATGGGCTCAACCGCCGAGGCGCCGCCGCCCGACCCTGACCAGGTTGTCTCGCTTGTGAAGCCGGAGCATGAGGTGCCCCTGCAGCCGTTCAGCGTCGTCCCGCCAACCGAAATGACGTTCGGCGAGGCGGCTGGGTACTGTGCGCCATGTCCGCTGTCTCCCGCCGACACCGTATAAAAGGTTCCGGCGTGGGCTAGGTCGGCGTCAGTTGAGGTTTCGCCGCTGGACTCACCGCCGCCCCAGCTCAGGGAGACTTCGGTGGGGTTCAGCTTGTTCGCGGCCACGACCGCGTTGAACAGGTTGGTGAAGCTGTTGGTGGACGCCTCGACCAGGACGATCTTGGCGCCGGGGGCTTCCGCGTGAGCCCATTCGATGTCGAGCGACTCCTCCAGCACCCATCCGCTGTTCACCCTCGGCGTGCCCTTGGCCGGCTCGACTTGTTCGAAGCACGCTCCGGTCTGAGAAAGCGAGGAGCAGGTAGACAGCTTGGGTTCGCCGTATTGCGAGCTGAAGGTGTTGAGGTCGGACAGGGCGTTGGGGTCGTGGAAGGCGTCCACAATCGCGATGATCTGGCCCGCGCCCGCCCCGGAGGTCGGGGTCAGGCCGGACAGGTTGTACACCGACTGGATGGCGGCTGGCGACAGGCCGGTCGGGGTGGTCTTCGTGATCTGCGGTCTCCCGTCCGGCAGCGTGCCCACGACCTTGACCCGCAATGGCAGCGTCGCAACGCCGCTGAGATGACCCGAGGGAGCAGCCAGCGCGGCACTGCCGGTAGACATCGCGGCGATGACGGCGAGCACGGTCCCTGCCGTGAGCACCCCCGCGCATCTGGGCCAGTTCATATGTATTCTCCTTCCACACCCGAGGTGACGGGCAATCCACCGCATCCTCAAGCGTGATGGTCATGGGCGTCAAGACCTGTGGTGCGTATCCATTCTTACGGCTGGGCAAAATTACTCACTCTTTACTGTCGCCCCATCCCGGCCAGCAACCCTCAGCGGAGGGCTTATGCCGCGGTGTTGCTCATAGGTGATCAGCCATCTCGGGGGCGAACTCCTCCACATACCGGCAACGTCGGATATCCCTCGCCGCTGGCTACAGCGGCTCGCTGAAGTACCAGCGATGCCCCTCCGGGTCATCCACCGTGTAACTGTGCGCACGGTTCGCCCGGATCGAGATCTCGGACACATCGGCGCCCGCGGCCTGCGCGCGCTCCCGGTGCGCCAGGAGGCTCTTGATCGTGATGCACTGCAGCTGGGTTACCTCGCCAAGCCTGGCAGGTCCCCGGAAGCCCGCCCCAGGGGAGCCCAGCATGATCACACCGCCGTTATCGAGCAGCAACTCGTCGTGCCGCACGGTCCCGTCGCTCTGCTGATCGCGTACCCGCTCGGTGAAACCGAAGACGCTGACCAGCCAGTCCATCGCCGCGCCTGCGTCCTCGTACAACAAGTAGGGCACGACCTGCGGGTCTGACCCGTAATCCGGCATCGGCAGCCAAGCTACCGCCCGCCCGCCCGGGACCACAAGATCAGGTCCTGCGCACCCAGCTGTCCCGACGAGATCTTGCAGGTGCGCGGTTGCGCGGATGTCCATCTTCTTTGAAGGTCAAATGAAGACGAACTAGACTATCCCGCCTAGCCTCAGTCCACCGCCGCGCGGGGAGCGCGAAGGGCCCCTCACCACTTGGGAGGGGCCCTTCGCCTGAATTCTGATCGACGGCTAGCCTGAGCAGGAAGCTACGGCACTTAGGCCGTGGCGATCATATTTGCCCGTTGCGGTCATATTTTACCGAAACTATCGAATTCTCCGTTTCGCGCTCCTCCGAGGAATGCATGCCATTCGTCCGATGTAAATCGGAGAACCGGACCTTCGGAGTCCTTGCTGTCGCGAACGCCGATCTCGCCATCAGGCAGGTTCGCCACCTCGACGCAGTTGCCGTTGGAGAAACTCAGGGAACTCTTAGTCCAGTACGAATCTGCACCGGGCCTTCCCGGGCGGCCCTCGTACATAAGTCTTTCCACATCCTTACCTCGCTGAATGTCGTGTGATTAATGGCTTAGGACTTGCGACTACGTAGAGTTCCCGAGCAGCTACTTAACGCACCTGTTAACGCACCTGCCGGGTATCTGACCAATGGCCGCATCTCGCCGGGCGGTGCATCAGATGACCCACCTCGCGATCGGTTTCTATTTAAGCACCAATGACCTCAGTTGTCACGTCGGTTTCAGGGTTGGTGCCGGGCCTTTGTACTGTCCCTCGCAGGCGGCGAGGATTCCGGGCCCATGTAGCGGCGGGCTTCGGTCCATTCGTCGTTCTGTTCGGCCAGAACAGCGCCGACGAGGCGGATGATGGCGTCGCGGCCGGGGATGATTGCCGAGCACGTCGGTCCGCCTGTGTACCTCTTTATTCAGGCGTTCCTATATCCGGCTCTGGTGGTCAGGGCAAGCCAGCGAGGGTTATGGCTGGTCAGCGGCCAAATCGGTGGAGATGGTCGGTGAGAGCGTCGGCGACGCGGGCGTGCCGGGCGGCGTCGGCGTCCCAGCCGCGGGCTTTGGGGTCGGCTTGCTTGCCTCGGCTGTCCGGTGAGGAGCGAGCGCGAGCTCAGTACGAGGACGCGGTCGCGCAGCATCGGATGCGGGTTGACGAGGCACAGCGGGCACGGGATCAGGCTCGCGCTCAGCGCCGCTGGCTGGCGTGCCTGCGGTCCGCGTTAGCCATCCGGCGCGAGAGGCGCGCCGCTCCTGGGCCGGCCGTAGTCGCCGGGCGGGTTTCTGCACAGCTCGCCCGGCTTGAGCGGCTGATCGTGCGCGACCACACATCCCGCCAGAGGCAGCCAGATTCGCGTCCCGGACGTCCGCGGAATCCGCCTGCGCCGTGACACGGCGTGGCGCGACGCGAGGATCACGCCGACATCCGGCGCTTGAATTCCAGAGAAATGCTGTTTATTATAAGATAGCAATATTGCAACACTAGACATGTTAGAGTTGTATGAAATGAACTTTAGGAGTTTCTGTGGCCGCGTCGGAGACACCTGTCGCGGTGGCCAGCGGCCTGCGGCGAATCGGTGAGGACCTTGGGACGTGGCGGCGGCTGCGGCGGCTGACCGCAGCTCAGGTCGCTGACCGGGCTGGGGTATCACGCCACACCGTCATGCGGCTTGAGAAGGGTGAGGGTGCCAGCATGGATAGCGTGCTGCGGGTCGCCCGAGCATTGGGAGTACTTGACGCGCTGGTGTCAGCGCTGGACCCGTATGCGACTGACGTGGGCCGTTTGCGGGCAGAGGAGGCGCTGCCGCAGCGGGTACGCCCGCCAAGGCCGGGGCGAAGACCTTGAGGAGCGACATCGAGGTATACGTCGCGCTCGGCGAACGTAACCTTCTAGCCGGCCGGATGTACCCACACCGCCGCCGAGGATCAGAGTCGGCTAGTTTCGTCTACGACGACAGATACCTTGCAGACCCAGGCGCCTACGCCCTGGACCCAGCGCTGCCCTTGGTCTCCGGCACGCTGCAGACGCCCGTAAGACGTGCGCTGTTCGGCGCGTTCGCTGACAGCTCGCCAGACCGGTGGGGGCGGACGCTGATCCAGCGCGCCGAGCGGGCGCGGGCCAAGGCTGCGGCGACGGCCCCGCGGCCGATGAGCGAGGTCGACCTACTGCTCGGCGTCCGAGACGACCTGCGCCAGGGGGCGCTGCGCTTTCGGCTCAGCGATCAGGCGCTCTTCCTCGCGACCGAGGACTCAGGAATCCCCATCCTGACGGATCTTCCTGGACTGCTTGACATTGCCACGCGGGCCGAGCGGGACACCGCCAACTACGAAGACCTCAAACGTTTGCTGCGGGCTGGCAGTTCCCTGGGCGGTGCGCGTCCCAAGACTCACGTCCTTGATGCGGCCGGCCATGTTGCGATTGCCAAGTTCCCTAGCGCGAGCTCTGACACCTGGAACGTGATGGCCTGGGAAAAAGTAGCGCTCGACCTCGCGCTGGATGCAGGGGTGACGGTCCCGGGCTCTCAACTGATCCGCATGGGGGACCGGCACGTGCTTATTGTCGACAGGTTCGATCGCCGCGGCGCGGCCCGCATCGGCTATGCCAGCGCCATGACCATGCTCGAGGCCACTGAAGGCGATCAGCGCAGCTACCTCGAGATCGCGGCGGTGATCGAGGAACGATCCACGGCAGCGACAGCGGACCTGCACCAGCTATGGCGGCGGATGGCTTTCTCGATCCTGATCTCCAACACCGATGATCACCTCCGCAACCACGGGTTCCTGCACGAGCGTGGCGAGTCCTGGACACTATCGCCGGCGTTTGACATAAACCCCGACCCAGACCCCGGTCCGAAGGACCTCAGCACAGCCATCGACTTCACCGACACGCGCGCGAGCGTGAATACGCTGATGAGCGTCGCTGCCTACTTCCGGCTCGATGCTAGCGACGCACTCGAAGTCCTCACAAGGGTCACACGAGCGGTCGCACGCTGGCGCCACGTCGCCAAGTCGCACGGTCTGCAGCAACAGGACCTTGGCGTCATGGCGCCGGCTTTCGAGCATGCCGAGAGTGAGCGAGCCCACGCCTTGACAGAGAACAGGTAGGAACAGTCCGCGCGATGCCAGACCGGGTTGAACAGTGTCGCTCCATCTCAAGGCGGTAGCGCCGGTTCAAATCCGGTCGGGGCTACTCGTGAAGTACCAGGTCAAGGGCCTGATTGCCGGTCCCGGCGGTCGGGTCCTTGATCATCTGACCGCACGATGACCGCAGGACGGTCGGGCATACAGCGGCCGGACGCGGGATCGGGCGGCACGCTGCGGTGCCGAAGCTCCGGCTCTGGTGTCCGTTCCCGATCGAACTGAGCCAGGGCCCGGCTGATCTGAGGCATGCGGTGCTTCGTCTCGCTTGAGCTGATGCACGACCGGGACAAGGCCGTCTGCTACCACGCCTATGAGGGCAACCTGGTCATCAGCGGCGCCGTCCAGCAGGTCACCGACGCCGGGGTGACTTCCGCGGCCGGGACCTACCGGCCCACAACGTGATGCTGTTCGGCGGCACTAACCCTGCCAACTGCTGCGTGATCGGCTTCCACGGCGCGAGCGAAGTGGTGGGTCTGGGGACCGGGTCGGGCCACGGCAATGGCAATCAGCTGGTGCAGACCTTCGCCTGGGCGTCCTACGTCACGCCGGGTTTCTTCAACCCGGTCACGGCGTGGGCGTTGCAGGACATCCACCCGCTGAGCCACGAGATCTCCGAATGGGCGGACGATCCGTTCGTCAACAACACCGTGGAGCCCTGGCTGACCCCGACCGCGCCGCAGTACGGCTGCACTAACGTCCTGGAGACCGGTGATCCTGTCGTGGCGATCGGTTTCGCGAAGGGCGCTAACGCCTTCGAGCAGGGCCTGACGCCGAACGGCACCCAGGTCGCCGACGGGTTCTACCACCCCGAGGACGAGGTGTTCATGCCGTGGTTCATGCGGCTGAGCCCGAGCACCTCCCAAGCGGTCCAGGTCGGTACCGGCGGCCGATACACCCTAATGGGCAGCCTCAACCCCTACGCCGGTTTCAAGATGCCGGCCACGGGCTGCTGACAGGTTTCGTGCTCTGATTGTGCCGGGAGGCCCAGTCAGGCCTGCCCGGCACAATCGCTTGTCCCGGCCGGCGCTTGTCACGGGTGTCATCGGCACGCCAGCGGGCGGAACCGGGCCGGCGTGACCATGGCCAGGGCCGACACGCGCAGGTCGTTGGCATGGCGCGCGAAGCTGCGCGGGGTGTGCGGGCCAGCGTCGTCCGCGCTCCCGGCCACAGGCCGGGGAGCAACCCGGTGGTTTCCTGCGGGCCTGCGGCCCGGTCAACATCGTGCCCCGGCCGAGGAGGCTAGCCCTCGGTGTTCTCCAGAGCTCTCAGCAGGGCCTTCATCCACGGGCCGAGGTCGGCTGGGGTCCTAGCCGAGATGAGGTTGCCGTCGACGACGGTGGCCTGGTCAACCCAGTCGGTACCCGCGTTCACCATGTCGTCGCGGATGGCTGCCACGCTGGTCGCCTGCCGGCCTTTGAGGATCTTCGCTGAGATCGGCACCCAACCGGCATGGCAGATGAAGGCGATCGGCTTGCCGGCGGCGTCGAAAGCCCGCACCAGGGCAAGCACGGCTTCGGAACGCCGCAGCTTGTCGGGGGCATAGCCGCCCGGGATGACAAGAGCGTCGAATTCGTCCGCAGCGACCCGGTCAACGGTGGTGTCGACGGTCACCGGCCCGTGGCCCTTCTTGCCGGTCACCGGCTGGTCATCTAGGCCGGCCACGGTCACCGTCACCTTCTCCTCGCCCAGCCGGTATAGCGGGTACAGCAGCTCCATGTCCTCGAACTGGTCAGCGGCGAGGAGGAGCACTTTGCGTTCTGCAAGTGCCATGGGACCGACCGTACGCCTCATCCACGCGCACCCGCATGGCCAGTGGGCGGCGGTCAGCCGCGGGCCGGGTCAATTTCCCGGGCTGGCCTCGGGTGCTGTACCGGCCCGGGCGATCAGGTCACGGAGCTGATGCCTCCCGGATATCCCGAGCTTGGGGTAGGAGCGGTACAGCGCGCCGGCCTCAGCCGGGCCGGCGAGTATGCCGCGGGCTCGGGCAAGGATCTGCTCCAGGCGGGGGACGGCGTTCCGCCCAGGTGGCCGAGCGCTCGTTCGAGGACGTCGCGGCCTTCGATGCGCCGGTCAGCGCGTACCGCCGCCGCGGCAAGGTCCCCCAGGCCGAGATACGAAACGAGCGGATGGAGAGGGCTGCGTCCGGGCCGAACATCTGCCGGAGCTGAGCGTAGGCCGTGACGTGAGCGCCGTCGTCCAGGGCCGCGATGCCGAAGACCCGCCGCGCCCGGGCCGCCCTTCGGCGACGCCGGGTGTCATCGAGCTGACCACCCTATTCGGGTGCTCGTGATGGTGCCAGATCATGAACGTAACTCGGGCACGAGTTACCGCGAACGCGGACATGGCGTCGCTGCGCGCCTTTCCGCGCCGAACAGTCCCGCGCCAGCCAGCGCCAGGTGCAGTCATGTTGCGGATACCCGGCCGCTGCCTCGCTCCGCAGGATGGTGACAAGACGAATAGCCGCCCAGCCGGAGCCGGTGACGCACCCGCCCGCCAGGAAGCACAGGACACGGCTGCCGGGAGAGGCGCGGGCCGCCTACCAGCAGGCCATCGCCTCCAGCGAACCCGCTGCACGCCTCGGCGCAGCGCCTGGTTTCTGGCCTGGCGATCATCCCGGTGCCTGGCTCAGGTGAGAGCCGGGAGCAGCAATCAGCGCCGGCCCGACGAAAGGAACCGTCATGACCGCCACCGAAAACCCCGGCCCGGCCCCCGGAAGGCGCTCGTCACAGGAGCGACCTCGGGCCTGGGCCGCGCCATCGCGCTTCAGCTCGCCCGAGACGGCCTGGAGGTGATCGTGCACGGGCGCGACGCGTCACGCGGCGCCCAAGCCGTCGAGCAGATCGAGCAGGCAGGCGGCGCCGCCCGGTTCGCCGCGGCTGACCTGAGCGATCCCGGCGGCATCGAGCGCCTGGCCGCCGACGCCGGCGAGGTCGACGTGCTGGTCAACAACGCCGGGTTCTCCTGGTTCGGCGCGACGGCCGACCTGAAGGCCGACACGTTCGACGCGCTGTTCGCCAGCAACGTCCGCGCGCCGTACTTCCTGGTCGCCGCCCTCGCCCCGGGCATGGCGGCCCGGGGCAGCGGCAGCATCATCAGCATCAGCAGCATGGTCGGCCGGGTGGGGCTCGCCTCCGCCGCGGCCTACGGCGCGACCAAGGGGGCGCTGGAGGCGCTGACCCGGGCGTGGGCGGCGGAGTTCAGCCCCAGCGGCGTGCGGGTCAACGCGGTCGCACCCGGCCCGGTCTATACCGACGGGTCGGCTCCCGAGCGGACCACTGCGCTTGGCGCCACGACGCCGATGGGCCGTGCCGCCAGCCCGGAGGAGATCGCCGGGCTCGTCAGCTTCCTGGCCTCGCCGAAGGCGAGTTATATCACCGGCGCGGTCCTGGCCGCCGACGGCGGCCGCGCCGCCATCTAACCGAGACGCAGCGATGCGCGCCTGCGGCGCCGCCGGCCGCCCCAGCCACACCCGACCGCGCCAGGAGGAAGACCGCGACCATGCCCGCGCATACTCACAACACCGCGCCGACGCGGTACATCCAGGCTCGCGACACTGTCGAAGGGATGGCCGCCGACGCCGGGCTGTTCATCGACGCGCTCGGCCTGCAGCAGTTCGACGTCCTGGCCCACTCCATGGGCGGCGAGGTCGCGCAGGTCCGCACTCTGAATAGGCCATCGCTGGTGTGGCAGCTGATCCTCTACCCGACTCCGGCCACGGAGCGCACTTCCAGTACCCGGAATCGTTCGTCACCCAGGCGCGGCTGTTCCTCGGCGGCTAGCCAGATCCCGGCCATTCTCGGCCACAGGAGACACCATGACTCTCGCACTACTCTCCCTGAGCATCGACTGCGCGGACGCGGGCAAGCTCGCGGCCTTCTGGGCCGCCGCGCTCGGCCGGCCAGTCGACCCCGGCGCCACGCCAGAGACGGCCACCATCGCCGCCGGCGACCCGGGCGCCACCGGCCCGCGGCTCTCGTTTCACCAGGTCCCCGAACCCAAGACCGTCAAGAACCGCCTGCACCTGGATCTCATCACCAAGCAGACCGAGGCAGAGACCAGCCGGCTGCTCAGCCTCGGAGCCACCCAGCTACGCGTCTTCGAACAAGGCGGCCGACATCGGTGGACCACCTTCGCCGACCCCGAAGGCAACGAGTTCGACCTCGTCACCGGCTGACAGCACCCGGCAGTCCGCGGCGCACCCGGCCGGGGCTGGCCGCGCGCACCTGGGTGCTGATCTCCGAGTCACCAGATGGCGGCTGGGGCATCGGCGGGCACGCCTTCACCAACGCGGAGATCGCCGAGACCGCGCGACGCGATCTGGGGAGCACGCGATGAGCTAGGAACCCGCTCGCCAGCCCATGCGGACTCATCTTGTCCGCATGGGCCTGTATCGTATGCCGGTCGGGGATCCGCAGACCCGAGGGGCGCCAATGACCGGCATCATCGTGTTCCATCACGCTCAGGGCCTCACCGACGGCGTGCGCGAGTTCGCCGACCAGCTGCGCGCCGCTGGGCACGACGTCACCGTGCCCGACTTGTATGAGGGCAAGACCTTCGGCACCCTCAAAGAGGGCGTCGCATATGCCGATCAGGTCGGCTTCGACACCGTGATCGAGCGTGGCCGACGATCCGCCGAGGGTTTGCCCACCGAGATCGTTTATGCGGGGTTCTCACTCGGGGTGCTGCCCGCGCAGATGCTGGCCCAGACCCGCCCGGGCGCCAAAGGAGCCCTGCTCTTTCACGCCTGCGTGCCGCCCTCCGAGTTTGGGTGTCCTTGGCCGCGAGGCGTCCCGGTGCAGATCCACGCGATGGACGCCGACGAGTTCTTCGTCGACGAGGGCGACCTCGATGCCGCACGCAACCTTGTCGAGACGGTCGAGAACGCCGAGCTGTTCTTGTACCCAGGCGACCGGCACCTGTTCGCAGACAGCAGCCTTCCGGTCTACGACGCGGCCGCGGCGACGCTGCTCCTGCAACGCACCCTCGCGTTCCTGGCCGGCTTGGCATGACCACCGGCACACGAGCACAACCGCCTCGATTTCGGCGTTCGCCTGACCAGCTGCGAGCGAGGTCCCGCAGGGCGACTCCGAGGTTGCAGGCGATGCTCGCGGTTGTCGAGCCACGCAGATGAGAACCGATCCTGATCCCGGTGGCGGCGAGCGTGACCTGCTCGGACAGTACCTCGATTACCAGCGCGAGACGGTGCTGGCCAAGACCGAAGGGCTGGACCGGGAACAGATGGCACGGCGTCTGCCTACCTCGGCTCTCACGCTCGGGGGCCTGCTCTACCACCTGGCCCTGGTGGAGGAGGACTGGATGGAGGTCCGCTTCCTGGGACTGGCCGAACGCGAGCCGTGGGCAGGAGTCGACTGGGACGCCGACCCGGACTGGGAGTTCCGCACCGGCGCAGGGATGGATCCGGAACAGCTTCGCCAGCGCTACCGGGACGCTTGTGACCGGAGCCGCCAGGCCATGTTGAGCGCCACTGGCCTCGACCAGCTGTCAGTCAAGCCCCTGCAGAGCGGACAGCGCTTCTCGCTGCGCTGGATCCTGCTGCACCTCTTGGAGGAGACGGCCCGTCACGCCGGTCACGCCGACCTGCTCCGCGAGGCGATCGACGGCAGCGTCGGCGAGTAGCAGGCTCCGAGCCGTGCCCCTCGTCACCCCGAACTGGACGATATGTACTCGCGGTCGTCTGAAGCGCACCTCTACTGTGACCGCCCGATTCGGCAGGCCGGGCACACAGGCGCTGGGGGACACCTGTGGATAACGCTGCCCGGCCCAGCGCCCCGGGTCCTTTGCGGCTGAACGGGACACAGGGTCAGCCGGCTACGACGATCTTCCCCAGCAGCCCGTCGGCCTCGCCGTTGGGCCCAGCTGAGAAGACCAGTTCTCCGGTCTTGGCGGCGTTCCCGTTGCCGAACCTAAGGCCCCACAGGCCGTCGATGACGATCGGGTGGCCGCCCGGCCCGCGCAACTGGCCGAGATGGGTGCCGTTGTCGGGGTTGTAGGCGTTGATGTGCCCGTCACCGAAGTTGCCGACCAGCAGGGCGCCGCCAAATCCGCCGAAGCCCGCAGGCGCCAGGGCGAGTCCCCACGGCGAGCTGAGCTGACCATGAGAAACCAGACGGCGGATGAGTGCGCCATCGTTGGTGAAGACGTCTACAAAGCCATGGCCCTGCCCGGCGACATCGTCGTGCAGGGCGGCGTCCTGCTTGGCGTAGGTCACGTAGAGTCTGCCGCCGAGTTCCTGGATGTTGAATGGCGCGTAACCGGCCGGGATGCCGGGATCGGTGAACAACCCGCCAGGCAGCTTGGCCGGCTGGAAGTTGCTGTCATAGACCTCGACTCGCCCTGACCTGAAGTTGGTGGCGTAGATGTAGGTGTTGCCGTCGGATGCCTGGGCGATGGCCAGGCCCTTGTAAACGGCGTTGGCGCCGTTGTTGATGGGCGTTTCGGTCACCGTTGACAGCCCACTCCCGGTAGCGCCGACGCCGGGGTTCCATGCGTCGATCGCGCCGTTCTCCGAGGCGAAGATGAACAGCGCCGAGCCCGAGTGGCCGGCGGCGTCATGGACGAAGAAGCCTGCGCGGTCCGGGTTGAACACCTGACCGGTGGGAGCGCCCGAGGTGACGTTCACCACCAGGACCTGGGCCACCGAGTTGGGGGTGGCCCCAGCGAACAGGGTCGTCTTGTCTGAGCCGTTGTCGGACACCCACAGCGGCGAGCCTGGCGCCTGGTCGGTCCCAGGACTGGCGGCCAGGCCCCACGCGTTGAGCAGGTCCGGGTCGGTCAACGGGGCGACGCCCGGGATGTCCGATACCAGGTTGACCTGGCGGAATCGTGCCGCTCCGGCGCCAGCAGGGGAGGCGCCTGCGGCCATAGTGACCAGCGCCGTGGCGGTGGCCACCGCCACGGCAGCCGGCCACAGCCGGCGCCGGCGCCGGTCAGGCCACGGTGAGAGGGAGTGTGGTCGACGGAACGTGAATCGAGTCATTGGTTCCTCCGTTCCAGGTGCGCCCAGGCTCTTCTGGCACCCGGACACACTTACCAAAAGAGTTCACGTACCGCAGTCCACATCGGTTCAGTCCCTGCTGTGAACATTGGCTGAACAGGCCGCGATCGCAGGCCTCCAGTTCATGGGTGAATTCGCGTGGCCTGGCCCGGCGCAGTCGGCACGGTCTTCACGCGCCGAACCTGGCGCTCCGGCCGGTGGCAGGCGGCGAAGGCGGTCGGCTCGGCGAACCCGACCGCCGCCAGTCCAAGTCCATCGTGAAGAATGGACCGCCGATGAGCAAACGAGCGCGGAAGCCTAACAGTCGGGAGCGGGACCGTCAGACGGTACGTCAGCCAGGGGCCTGCCCGTTGCGAGACGCACCTGCCCCGGTCAGGGTCGGGGCTTTCCTCCCTGCTGTTCGAGCGCGCGGGTCACGATGGTCAGGTCCTGCTCGCCGAGGCCTTGATCAACGGCCTGCTGCCATTCGTCAGCCAGGCAGGCGAGGGTGGCGAACTGGTCGGCGCCGGCCGCCTGGAGGGCGAGGTGCACGTCCTTGAGCGCGAGCGAGAGCGCGAATTGGGCCGAGAACTCGCCGCGGGCGATCCGTTGCAGCTTGGCTGCCTGCCAGCTGGATACGAGCGGGCCGCCGCCGAGCGCGTCCACCACCTTCTCGGTCTCAAGGCCCAGCCGGCGAGCAAGAGCCACGGACGTGGCAACCGCTTCGGCCGCGAACGCCAGCCAGGTGTTGTTCACCAGCTTCAGACGCGATCCAGCCCCGGCCTCGCCGACCCAGATCGTGCGCTGGCCGAGCGCGTCGAAGAGCGGAGCGACACGCGCGCGCGCCCCGCCGGGTCCTGACGCGAAGATCGTCAGCTGGCCGCGTTCTGCCGGATCCTTGCTTCCCGACACCGGCGCGTCGAGGAGCATCACGTCCGGACGCTCAGCACCGGCCATGGCCGCGACGCGGTCGATCCCCGCCACGCCGATGGTGCTCATCTGGATCCAGATCGCGCCCGGAGCCAGAGCAGCGAGCATGCCCTGGTCCCGGGCGATCGAGATGACGGCATCGGCGTCGGTCACCATCGTGAGGACGATCGCGGCTCGCCGCGCCGCCTCAGCGGCGGTCCCGGCGACCTCCGCGCCGAGCCCGGCCAGGTCCCGGGTCGCCTCCATCCTGCGGTTCCAGACGATCGTCGGGATGCCAGCGCGCAAAGCACTGGCCGCCATCCCGTGGCCCATCGCCCCGATGCCGAGCACCGCAACGGGCTCGTGCGCCTGTGCCATCGGTCTCCCCCTTCCGGGTGATTGCTAGATGACGGGTCCTACCAGCATCGCCGGCCGTGCAGTGCTCGGCGCCGGAACACTGCTGGCCATGACGTGGGCAGCCGGCGAGTGACGTCACGTAGGTTTGGCTAACATGGCGAACGCGAAACGTCCCAGCAAGTCCAGCCCCGATCCGGGCCCGACGGTGTTCGTCCTCTTCGGGGCAACCGGCGACCTGGCCAAGCGCATGGTGCTGCCGGCGTTCTACCGGCTCGCTATCGAGGGGTTGCTGCCCAGGCAGTGGTTGCTGGTGGGCAACGGCCGCGGTGACGTGGCGCATGAGGACTTCCGCGCCCATGTTCACGATGTGCTCACCGAGTTCGGCCCGCACCCGCAGCAGGGAGCGTGGGAATCGTTCGCGCAACGCGTGCTCTTCGCCGGCGGGGGCTTCAACACCGACGATCCCGGCAGCATGCTGGACGTACTGGCCAAGGCGCGTACCTCTCTCGGCGGCGGCCCGCAGCTGGTCCATTACCTCGCGGTGCCGCCGGTCGCCTTCGCCGGGCTGACGAAGGCTCTGGGCGAGCACGGGCTGGCCAAGGGCGCCCGCGTCGTCTACGAGAAGCCGTTCGGCACATCACGGCGAGCTTTCCGCGTCCTCGATCGCGTCGTCCGCTCGGTTCTTGACGAGCAGCAGATCTACCGGATCGATCATTTTCTGGGTAAGGAGGCGACGCAGGACCTGCACCTGCTGCGCTTCGCCAACGGGTCGTTCGCCGCGATGTGGGGCCGCGAGTACGTCGAGTCAGTCCAGATCGACGTGCCCGAGAAGCTAGGCATCACGGACCGGTCGCAATTCTACGACGCTACAGGCGCGGTGCTGGACATGCTGGTCACGCACCTGTTCCAGGTGGCCGCCGAGGTCGCCATGGAGCCGCCGGCCAGTCTCGGCGCCGTCGATCTGCAGGCCGCGCGCGAGAAGGTGATCAAGTCCTTCCGGCCGCTGGACCCGAGCGAGGTGGTGCTCGGCCAGTTCGCCGGCTACCGCGACGTGCCCGGAGTAGCAGCCCGGTCCAGCCGGGACACCTTCGTCGCGGCCCGCCTGTGGATAGACAACGCCCGCTGGCGCGGCGTGCCTTTCTACCTGCGCACGGGCAAGCGGCTGGCCGCCACGAAGCAGCAGGTCAGCCTGATCTTGCGCGAGCCGGCCGGGCCGCTGGCCGGGCAGCTGCCACGCGAGGCGAACATCTTGTCGTTGTCGCTCGCGGGCGACGGCGAAATCGACCTGTCGCTGGTGGCGAAAAGGCCCGGCCCGGCGCTGGACGTCGAGACCGCGCACGCCTCGATCCCGTTGTCCGGCCTGGACCGCGCGAATCCGTTGCCGCCCTATGTCCGGCTGATCCATGACGTACTCATCGGCGATCGTTCTCTGTTCACCCGCCCCGACGGGCTGGCCGCGGCGTGGAAGGCGGTAGACCCGCTGCTGTCGAACCCGCCCCGGATCGCCCCATACCCACCCGGATCATGGGGACCTGCCCGGGCACGCAAGCTCATCGAGCCCGGACGCTGGCTGCTTGGCCAGTAGCAGCCAGGCGGCAGGCGTGAACGGCGTGTTCGACCTCAGGAGGTGGGGATTGTCCGGGGGCCGGTGGCTCTGGCTCGCAGCGCTTCGAGAGCGACCGCCTTTCCGGTCGTGGTGAGCCCGTAGCGGGAGTCGTTCCAGTCGGCGCCGGCCGACAGAACCGCGAGGGCGCGGCACAGGCTGATCGTGTCGCTGATGGCCCAGCCGACTTCGTGATCCGTCGGCGGCTGACCGGTCCGGGTCTCCCGGAACCCTTCCTCGGCCGCCGCCGCACCGACGACTGCCTTGATCTCGTCAACCGGCATCGAGTCAGTGTCGAGGAGCAGGGCGAGGACGAGTTCGCCGGCGAAGACGCTGAAGTCGCTGCCGCCGAGCAGCCCGCTGGCGGCAGCACGCCATAGCCGTTCGGGGTCGGAGAGAAGGCGCCTGCCATTGGCGGTCAGGGCAAGTTGGCGGCCGTGCGTCTGGCCAGTCTGAGCCGCTGGGCGAGGTGGCGCAGCTGGTGCAGGTCGAATAGGTCATCCTCAGTTCGCGGCTGGCCGGGGAAGTCCCAGCCGAAGCGGTCCGCGGCCGCCTGGACGAACCTCCGGTTGAGATTGCCGGTCTGGGTGAGGGCGATCCCGCCGTCCAGCTCCTCAAGCAGCCAGCGCAACTGCGGCACTGGGTCAGCGGCTGCCACCGGCGGCAACTCCGCGGGGTGCAGCAGCCGATTGGCGATTGCGGCGAGGATCTTGCGGCGCGTTTCGCTGCGGCGGCTGACCCAGTTCTCGGCGCGCTCGGTGAGGATCAGCTGGCCCAGAGTCTGGCCGATCAGCTCGGCCCTCGGGCTGTTGAGGTGGGTTCGCACCAGCTCCTGCTGGCGGGCCTTCCAGCCCCGGGCGCCTGGGACCAGGTCGCCGCTCGCGACGGCGAGCTCCAGAAAGTCGGCAGTCGAGTACAGCGCCGCCGCCTCCTGAACGCCCATCATCGTGCCCCACTCGAACTCAGGCAGGTCACCCGGCTGGATGCCCGAGGCGGCGCTGGCCCGCCGGAAGGCGGACTTGCCGTCATCGGTGCTGGCCGCATAGGCGCTAAGGATCGCCCGGGTCGTTTCCGACCGGCAGATCGCGGCGTAACTGGGCAACCCTAGTAGATCAAGTGCCCGCGCAAGCGCGACGGTGACTGCGAGCTGGCCGTCGAGGTCGATCATCCATTTCATCGGCAGGCCGTACCAGAGGAAGGTCTGGATGCGTTCCTGGGTGATCAATGCCAGGCCCTGCCCGCCGGTAATCCATTCGACTGCTGCCTCGGCGTCGCGGGCTGCGCCGGGGTCTTCGCGCGCTAGTTCCGCCAGCGCGGCGGCGATTTCCGGGTTCTCGTCGTCAGACATGGCCCGGTCAGTCTCCCCGCTCCGGCCGCCGGGCTGCGACGGCGGCCTGCAGGTCCAGGAACCCGTGCACCGCTCGCCAGAGGTGATCTTGGGGATACTGGCCCAGGCCCTTGTGCACGGACCGCCAGTCCCTGTCCCAGTAGCGCTCGTCCACATTCCTCAGGTGCGCAAGTGCCGCGTCGAGCTCGACCTGGAGCTGATCCAGCTCATCCTCAGCCGTCGGCACGAGCCGGGGCAGGCCGTCGAAGCGACGCTGCTCCAGGCAATCCAGGACGTGCTCGTCCGGGCCGGCCGGCGACCAGAACCGCACCGGCCCGCGGATCAGGTGATTCCACACCGGCCAGGCGGCGGGACGCCAGAACCACTCGACCGGGGCCTTCTCCAGATCGAGTAGGCCGGCGATCCCCGCGCTGTGCGGCGGCAGGGCCAGCCAGGTGACATCTTGTGCAGGACATTCGAGGACGAAGGCGACCTGCACTACTGGCAGGTCAGCCGCCCCGTCGAGCACATCACCGAATACGTACCCGCCGGCCAGCACCGGCTGATCCCAGAGCCGGCTGGCCCGGTCACAGCTCTCGGCGATCGTGCGCAGGCGGCGGACCGCGGTCGCATAACGCATGCGCCTATCCTCGCCCATCCCTGACAGCACGGGAGACCGATAACGCGCATGGCGAGATGCCCGTGAGCCCCGGTATGAAATGGCCAGTAGCGCCCGGCTCGGCGCTATCCCGGCCAACTCGAGGCTCGCCGGCGGGTGTGGTCGCGTTCCGTAATCGGTCATCGGCGTACGGCAGAGCCTCGGTATGTGCGCGTTTCGCCGCCACACGAACCGGCGATTCTCCGGCACCAGAAGGGGTGTTCAGTCGCGCTTCGGACTTGAGCATCTTGGCGCTTGCAGGTTGAGCTGGCACAGGATCAGATCCAGGTGAATGCTGTCCTTTCGGGCAGGTTCCGGGCGGCCCGAGCGTGGCGACATCACTTAGTGTAGCGTATCCAACACTTGTAGTAGCGTCCCCCTCGATCACAGGACCGGTCGCGGGGGGCACCGGTATGCAGCGCCGGCCGCCTTGGGACAAACGGGGGTTAACAATGAGCACGCCGACGATCGATCAGCTTCGCGAGCAGGTCAGGGCACCGATTCTCACTGCCGGCGATCCCGGCTACGACGAGGCCCGGGCCGTGCACAACGGCATGTTCGACCGCCATCCCAGGGTCATTGTCAGGGCGGAGCAGGTCGCCGATGTGATCGGAACGGTCAACTTCGCCCGCGACGCGGGGCTGGACCTGTCCATCAGGGGTGGCGGCCACAGCGCGCCGGGGTTTGGGACCAACGATGACGGAGTCGTGGTCGATCTATCGCTGATGCGCCACGTCCACGTCGACCCGCGGGCGCGCACGGCGCGCGCTGGCGCTGGCGCTACGTGGGGCGACTTCAACTACGCCACCCACGCCTACGGCCTGGCCACTACGGGCGGGATCGTCTCCACGACCGGGATCGCCGGTCTCACCCTTGGCGGCGGGATCGGCTACCTGTCCCGCGGCTACGGCCTAACCATCGACAACCTGCTCTCCGCCGAGGTCATCACCGCCGACGGCCGGGTAAGGTCGGCGAGCAAAGACGAAAACCCGGACCTCTTCTGGGCGTTGCGTGGGGGCGGCGGCAACTTCGGCGTGGTCACCTCCTTCGAGTTCCAGCTGCACCCGGTGAACGACGTCTATGTCGGGCTGTTCTTCTACGAGCTGGAAGCGGCCGGCGACCTGCTGCGTTTCTTCCGGGAGTTCATCAAGGAGGCCCCCGAGGCCTACGGGGCCTTCCCCGCGTTCCAGATCGCCCCCCCGTTGGAGTTCATCCCGTCCAACCGGCACGGCGACACGTTCTGCGCCGCAATCGTGCACTGGGCTGGGCCGCTCGATCAGGGCGAGAATGCCATGAAGCCGTTCCGCGAACTGGCGCCCGTCGTGGCAGAGATGGTCGGGCCGATGCCCTATCCCGCCCTCAACGCCGCCTTCGATCCGATCTTCCCGAAGGGGATCCGCAGCTACTGGAAGGGCAACTTCGTCACAGAACTGACCGACGACGCCATCAAGGAGCACCTCATCCACGGCCCAAAGGTCCCCGAAGTCAGCGCCACCATGCATCTGTACCCGATCAACGGAGCCTGCCACCGGGTGAGCGCCGACGAGACGGCCTTCGCTTACCGCAACGCCACCTTCGCCACCGTGATCGTGTGCGCTTGGCAGGACCCAGCCCTTGACGCCGAACGCATCCGCTGGGTGCGGGACTACTACCAAGCCACCGCCCCGCACTCTGAGACTGCTGGCTATGTGAACTTCATGGCCGATGACGACACGCAAAGGGTGCAAGACAACTACGGCGGCAACTACAAGAGGCTGGCCGAGATCAAGCGCGTCTACGACCCGGAGAACCTCTTCCACATGAACCAGAACATCCCGCCGTCCAGCTGAGGCGCTACGACGCGCGTGAGCATGCGGGCGGCGTGCGTGCGCAGACGCCTTTAGTTCACTACCCAGAGCTGGTCAAGCAGGACGCCGAACGCCGGAGTTCTCTGATAGTTGCCGACCTGTCCAGACACCAGGTCGATGCCGAGCGGGTTGACGAGCGGAATCCATGGCGCGTAATGCATGATCTCCCTGTCGATGTGCTGCCAGGCGCGGTTGGCCGCGGCAGTGTCGCGATTTCCGCGCTGTCCGGTCAGGGCGTGCGTGGGCGGTAGACGTGGATCGCGGTGCCGTCGGGGTAGGTCGTGGCCGACACCAGGGTCAGCGGCAGCGGCGTGGTGAGGTCTTTGAACAGGGGTAGCCCGCTGCCCAGCGCGACGGCGCGGATGACGAGGCGGTACTCGTCGATGAGGTGCTGCCGGGACAGGGCTTGGACGAACGCGGCGCCGCCGTGGGCCATGATGTCACCGCCCGGTTCCTGTCGTAGCGTGTCGATCTCTTCGGCCAGGTCGCCGCGGGCGATGCGCGAGTCGGGCCAGTCCGCGCTGGGCAGGGTGCGGGAGAAGACGACCTTCGGGATGTTGTTCATCGGCGCGGCGAACACCTCCGTCGATGAGGGCCAGTAGGCGGCCATCTCGCCGTAGGTGACGCGTCCCATGATGTGGGTGCCGGCCCGGCGTATCGAGTCGAGCTTCCACGCGGTCACGGCCTCGTCTTCGGGCGGCAGACCCCAGTCGCTGTTGTCCCGGTCGGGTCGGGCCACGTATCCGTCCAGCGAGACACCCATTTGCAGTATCACGGCGCGCATTCTTGATTCTCCTTCGCTCGACGCCAGCGGCAGTTTCGCTCGACGCCAGCGGCAGTCCGTGCCGCTCGCTCGCCACCGCTGTGGTGGACAGGCATCAAGACGACGCGGCGCGGGGAAAGGAATCGGCGATCGACGAAGATGGGGCGGTGAGCATCGCCGGCTGGCTGGGCTGCCATGAACGCTGGTGATGGCATCACGGCTGACCCCAGCATGGTGGTGCTGGCACGTCTGCTGGTGTGGTGCAGGCTGTCCTGCCTGGAGCAGGCAGCGGGCGGACAATGGGCAGCATGGCGGAAATGGCCTCCACCCGGGTGCGAGACCAGCTGGCGGTGCGGCGGTGAGCAGAGCGCTGTACTGGTGGCGAGTTACGGCGCGCCGGTCCTGGCGGCTGGCGCTGCTGCTGGCGCTGCTCGGCGGCCTGCTCGGCTCGGTGGCCCTCGGCGCCGTTGCGGGGGCGCGGCGCACCTCGACGGCCTATGGCCGCTATCTCACGTTGATCAGGGCCAGCGACGCGTTCGTGAACGTACCGGGCAGGCTGCCCGCCGAGCCCGTGCGGCGGCCGATCAGGCTCATCTCGCGGCTGCCCGGCATCCTGTCCAGTGCCACCTACCTCGGCCTGAACGCCAGGCCAGTCATCCGTGGCCGCGTCGACATGTCCGCCAGCGGCCCTCTACTCAACGGCAGCCTGGACGGTGAGTACTTCCGGCAGGACCGGATGACGGCGCTGGCCGGGCGTCTCCCGCCGCAGTCGGCTACCACCGCGATCGTGCTGACATCCGGCGTGGCCCGCGCCTTCGGTGTCGGAGTGGGCGGCCGGGTTACCTACGCATTCCAGCGTTTCGGCCTCCGCGGGCCCACCGGGCCGGTAGTCCGCAAGGCGTACCGGGTGGCGGCGATCGTGGAGCTGCCGCCGGTGCTGGTGGATTCTACGGATCACGCGGAATTCGGCATCCTGCCGCCCGGCGCGACCCGCCAGGCCCTGCCGTATTACGGCTACGCGTGGGTCGCGGTGCGGCTAGCCGGCGGCACCGCCGGGATCCCCGCGCTGCAGCAGGAACTGGCCAAGCTGGCCGGCCGCATGGTCCAGCGAGAGCGCCGTATCACCGGCAACAGTGGCGCCGGCCTGTCGTTCTCCATCCAGCGCTACGACACCGTCCGTGCTCAGGTACGGCAGTCGATCCGGCCGCAGGTGACCGCGCTGGCCATCTTCGGCGGGATCGCCGCCCTGGCCATGCTGGTGCTGGTCGGCCAGGGACTCACCCAGCTGATCAGCAGGTCCGCGCCGGACACCGACGTGCTGCGGATGCTCGGCGCGACCCGGGCACAGGCCGCCACGGCGGCCGCTCTGCCGGGACTGCTGGCCGTGGCCGGCGGCAGCGTTCTGGCCGTAGCGGGAGCGGTGGCCCTGTCCCCGCTGGCGCCGGTCGGGACGGTGCGCAGTTTCGACCCAGTCCGGGGGCTGCAGGCAGACAGCCTGGTGCTCGTCGGCGGCGTGGCCATCGCCGCCATCGTCCTGCTGAGCCTGCTGGCGCTGTTGACCGCGCGGTCGGTCCGGCAACGCCCGGCCGGGCCGGCAGGCGGGCATCCGTCGGCCATCGCCATCGCAGCTGCCCGGGCCGGCCTCCCGGCCGCCGCGGTTATCGGCAGCCGCAATGCACTTGAGCCGGGAACAGGAGCCCGCGCGGCGCCGGTCCGGTCCGCGATCGTAGGCTCCATTGCCGCGGTTACCTCGGTGATCACTGCCGTGATCTTCGGCACCAGCCTGACTGGGCTGGTCTCTCACCCGGCCCGGTACGGCTGGAACTGGGATATCGTGATCCAGGCCCAGGGCGGTTTCAGTGCCTTCATCCCCGGCCGGATGAACCAGCTGATCAGAGGCCAGCATGCGGTGGCCGGCTGGTCCGAGCTGGCTTTCGGCCAGCTGCCCATCGACCGGCGCATCTTTCCTGTGATGGGCATCCGGCGCCATCTTGACCCGGTCCAGCCGCTCACCATCAGCGGCCATCCACTGAGCGCCGGCAACCAGATCGAGCTCGGGGAGACGACGCTGCGGGACCTCGGCAAGAAAATCGGCGACACCGTCCGGCTGGGTGCTGGGAAGGACGCGCGCACTCTGACCATCACCGGGACCGTGGCGCTGCCCTCCTTCGGCCTGTCCACCGGGGATCATGTATCGCTCGGCCGCGGGGCGATGCTCCCGGAGGACACCCTGCTGGCCGTGGAAGGCCTTAAGGGCCGGCTGACCCGCGCCAACTCCCAGGCGCTTTCGCTGCCCAGTGCCGTGGCCATCGACATGGTTCCCGGCGCCGCCGCGGCACAGCGTGCCCAGGTGATCCACCAGATCGTGTCACACAATCCCGACGGCCAGCCCGGGGGAACATATGAGCTGCACACCGCGGTCGCCTCGTCGGTCAGTAACGCCGCGCGGATGGGTGATCAGCCGCTGGCGCTCGCGATCGGCCTAGCCGCCGCGGCCGTGCTGTCGCTGGCGCTGACCGTGCTGAGCTCGGTCCGGCGGCGGCGCCAGGAACTCGCGCTGCTGAAGGCCCTGGGCATGACCCGGGGCCAGGTCTGGGCGGTCATCGCCTGGCAGACGACGCTGATACTCGTGATCGCCATCGCCGCCGGGCTGCCGCTGGGCATCGCCGCCGGGCGCTGGGCCTGGCACGCTTTCGCCGGCTCGATCGGCGCGGTCCCGGTCACCGAGATCCCGCTGCTGGCGCTCATCCTCGGCCTGGTCGCGCTCGTCGTGACCGGCAACCTGCTCACCGCAGTCCCGGCCGCCATCGCCGCGCGCACCCGGCCAGCCGCATCCCTGCGAGCCCCGTAGCGCTGTTGGCCGCACCCTGCCCGCGACCATTACCGTGCTGCCGAACCAGCGGGCTAGCTGCGTACCCACGCGAGGATGTGCTCGTTAACGTCGTCAGGCCTTTCCAGGTGCAGGAAATGCCCGGCATCGTCGATCACGACCATGCGCGAGGAGGGAGCGAGCAGGCCTTCCGCGCCGCGGGCCAGTTCCACCCCGATGCAGCCGTCGGTGGCTCCGTGCAGGTAGAGAGTAGGTTGCGCGGGGAGACGGCCGGCTGCCTGCTGTTCGCCCGCGTACCGTGCGGCAGGCCCGGGCAGCCCGCCGGACGTGCCCGGGATTCCCGCTGCCCGGTAATAGCCGATCGCCGCGGCCAGGTTCGCTGGCTCCCGCAGGCATTCCTTCACCCGGGCCAGATGCCCGCCCGGCTGGTAGCCGGGCGACCAGTCGAGCCAGAGCTTGTCGATGAACGACATCCCATCGCTGGCCACGACCGCTTCGGCAAATTCCAGCGGATCCCGGAACACGAACATGTAGAAGAACCGCTTGAGCTGCTCATAGTCGCTGAAGAGCACCGGGTCGAGTGCTGCGGGCGGGACGGCCAGGGTGACCACGCGCCGCCACCTATCGGGGGCGTAGACGGCTGCCCCGTACGCGGTCTCGGCTCCCCAGTCATGGCCGATCAGCACGGCATCGCCGTCCCCGCCCAGGACCTGGTGAAGAGCCACGGCATCGGCAACCAGGGCGCCAACCCGATAGTCCCCGTCCTCGGGCACCGCGCTGGGCGCGTACCCGCGCATGAACGGGGCTACCGCATGAAACCCGGCCCCGGCCAGGACGGGCAGCAGATGCCGCCAGGTGTAGGCGGTATCAGGAAAGCCGTGCAGGCACAGGGCCAGCGGGCCCGATCCAGCCTCAAGCAAAGCGAACTCAAGCTCGTTCGCTCGCACCGTACTGGCCCGCAACGGCAACGAGGCAGCCATGGCGTCAAGTTATCCTGCTATCTCCCCATAACTGACCAGCAGGTTCTAGCCCTGCCGACGGGAACGCGGCGGCGCGGCCGGCCGTGACCTCGGCTGGCCGTCTCCATTTCGACCGTGAGATCCCTGTATAGACGGTAATTTTGCGGCCGCAGAGACGAGTCCGGAGCAGCACGGGCGACAGTTGCGCAAGTCAGCCACGCTGCCGCTCTTTCCCGCGGCAGACCTGGGCCGTCTTGCGCTCAACGTGGAGACGGCTGGCAGGAATGTCCGATCCTGAACGTAGGCTCCGGCCAGCTAGTGACTAACGGTCGAGGGGGCCAAATGACCAGTGAGCCGGATGGGGGAGCTTCGCGAGCCGGAGACATCCCTGCCCCTGCGGCCCGGTCGGCGGCGGCATCGCCTGGCCGGGCGGGCGGCGATGCGCTCGGCCTGGTCGTGGGAACGGTGCCCGCGACGCCGCTGCAGTTCTCGGTGGGCCTGGCGGCAGGGCAGTACGCGCAGCTTGATGATGTCGTGGTCACCCACCGCGAGTTGCCGGGCCAGCCCGGCGTGCAGATCTGCGGCGTGGTGACGAATGTTGAGGCGATGCACGAGGGTGCCCGGTTCTCCTCGGACGTGTTCTTGATCGAGCAAGGTGCGCTTCCCGCGGAGGTCTGCGAGGTCGCCGAGGTGTCCGTGACCAGGGTCGAACCGGAGGTGTACGTTCCACCGCTGCCTGGCTCGCCGGTGACGCGAGCAGTCGGCGGGCAGCGCGATTCGGCGCTGTACTTCGATGAGATGGGCGCCGCGAAAGTGCCGGTGGGGTTCGGCCGTGACGGGCAGCCTGTCTTTGTCAACTTCGAGTTCATAGACGGCACCCGGGGCGCGCACGTGTCAATTTCTGGGGTGTCGGGGATCGCCACCAAAATCTCGTTTGCCATGTTCTTGATGCACTCGATCGCTAACTGCGGTGTGCTGGCGGGCGAGGCGCACAATACGAAGGCGCTGGTATTCAGTGTCAAGGGCGAGGACCTGCTGTTCCTGGACTACGCGAACAACAGGCTCAGGCCGGCCCAGCAGGAGCGCTACGCCAGGCTCGGGCTGCCAGCGGAGCCGTTCGGCAATGTCCGGGTATTCGCGCCGCCCCGGCGCGGGGACCCGGCGGGCACTCCAGACGTGTCGGCCCGCGACCGTGCGGTCAGCCCGTTCTACTGGACGCTGGCGGAATTCTGCGCCGGCGAACTGCTGCCGTTCGTGTTCGCGGATGCCGAGGATGAGCGAGCGCAATACACGATGCTGATCGCGCAGGTAGCCGCCCGGCTGCGCCGCGACGCGGTAGCGGCCGGAGCGGAGGGGGCAGTACGCATCCGGAACGTCGACCCGGCCAACGACAAGCTCATCCGCACTTTCGGTGACCTGATCTCGTTGCTTGAAGCCGAGCTCGGGGATGACGGCACGCGCGGGTCGTGGGTAGCCGGGAGCACGGTCACCGGCAGCGTCAACGCGCTGCTGCGCAGGCTGCGCTCCGCGGTCACGCCGCTGTCCGCGGTCATCCGCGGCGACCTGGCCCACCGTGGGGAGCGCTCGATCACGACGTCGAGGGCGCAGGTGACGGTCGTTGACCTGCACAACCTGCCCGACCGGGCGCAGCGGTTCGTCGTCGGGGTGACCTTGCGGGGCGAGTTCGCCCGCAAGGAACGGCAGGGCACAGCGCGCCCGCTGATGTTCGTGATGCTTGACGAGCTGAACAAGTACGCGCCGCGCGAGGGCGACAGCCCGATCAAGCAGATCCTGCTGGATGTCGCCGAACGCGGCCGGTCGTTGGGGGTCATCTTGATCGGTGCGCGGCAGACCGCCAGCGAGGTCGAGCGGCGCATCCTGTCCAACTGCGCGATCCGGGTGGCCGGCCGGCTTGACGCCGCGGAAGCCGAGCGCCCCGAGTACGGTTACCTGCCGCCGGCTCAGCGGCAGCGCGCCACCCTGGCCAAGCCAGGCACGATGTTCATCGCCCAGCCCGACATCCCGGTGCCGCTTGCGGTTGACTTCCCGTTCCCCGCATGGGCGACCCGCCCTAGCGAGAAAGGCAAATGGGCAGGCCAGGACACCGGCCCGGCAAGGCCAGCTGACCCGTTCGCCGCGATTCCCGGCGCTGACGACGACCCGCCGCCGTTTTAGGCGCGTCGCCCGCCCGGTTTCAGAGAGGAACTCCGAGTGAAGATCCTGCATACCGGTGACTGGCACGTCGGGAAGGTCCTCAAGGGCCGGGACCGGCACGACGAGCATGTGGCCGTGCTCCGCAGCATTGCGGCGACCGCCCGCGACGAGGATGTGGACATGGTGCTGGTCGCCGGGGATCTCTTCGATACCGCGGCACCCACCGCCAAGGCACAGGGGCTGGTAATGCGCAGCTTGCTGGCCCTGCGCGAGGACGACCGGCAGGTCGTGGTGATCGCCGGGAATCACGACAACCAGGCCCTGCTTGATGCGGTATACCGGCCAGTGCTTGGTGAGCTGGGACTGCATGTGCTTGGCGCCCCGAAGCGGCCCGATTCTGGCGGCCTGATCAGCGTGCGCGCCCGCGACGGCCAGATAGTCAAGGTCGCGGCGCTGCCGTTCCTTTCCCACCGGTACGCGGTTCGCGCTGCCGAGGTTCTGCTGCATGAGACTGCCGAGCACGCCTTCGACTACTCCCGCGGCGTCGCGGACATCGTGCGGCTGCTCACCGAGGGGTTCACTCCCGACGACGTGCACGTCGTGATGGCGCACGGGACGCTGCTTGGCGGGCGGCGCGGGGGTGGCGAGCGTGACGTGCAGACCACACTGGACTACGAGCTTCCGGCCAGCATGTTCCCGGCCACGGCGCACTATGTCGCGCTCGGCCACCTGCACCGTCAGCAGGAGATTCCCGGGCCCTGCCCGATCTTCTACGCAGGCTCGCCGCTGGCGGTCGACTTCGGTGAGGAGGAGAACGAGCCGGTGGTGCTGATCGTCGACGCCGCCCCTGGCATCCGCGCGGACGCCAGGCCGGTGCCGGTCAGCGGGGGGCGCCGGCTGCGGACGCTGCGCGGCACGCTGGATCAGGTGATCGCCGAGGGCGAGCAGGCAGCCGACGCCTACCTGCGGGTCGTGCTGGCCGAACCGGGCCGTGCCGGGCTCGGCGACCTGGTCAGGGAGACGCTGCCGAACGCTCTTGAGGTGGTGCTCGATGACGCGCACCGCCCGCGGCCGGGCAGCCGGGGCGGTGAGCGGCCAAGCCGGGCCGGCCGCAGCCCGCTGCAGCTGTTCGGCGACTACCTCGGCGAGCAGAACATAGCCGACCCGAGAATCCCGGCCATGTTCGCCGAACTGCTCGACGAACTCATCGCCGCACCTGATGACTCCGTCAGCCTTGCCTCCGCCGCCGGGGAGGCGTGATGCGACCCTTGCGGCTGCTGCTTGACGGCTTCGGTTCCTACCGCCAGCCGGCCGAAGCTGACTTCTCCGACGTCGATTTCTTCGCGCTGATCGGGCCCACTGGATCCGGGAAGAGCACGCTCATAGACGGCCTGTGCTTCGCGCTGTACGGCACCGTCCCCCGGTGGGGCAAGGAGAACGTGATCGCCGACGCGCTCGCCCCGGCGGCCAACGCATGCCGGGTTTGCCTGGTCTTCGAGGCGGCCGGACGACGTTACGCCGCGGTACGGGCGCTGACCCGCGACAAGAAAGGCCAGGTGCACACGAAGGAGGCCCGGCTGGAGCTGCTCGATCCTGCTATCCCGCCCGGCGCGCCCATCGCCGACCTGCTTGCGGCAAGCGTCGAGCAAGTCACCGAAGGCCCGGATCGCGTCACGTCCCGGGTGCAGGACATCCTCGGGCTCAGCTACCGGCACTTCACGCAGTCGGTGCTGCTGCCCCAGGGCCGGTTCTCGGACTTCCTGCAGGCAACATCCGGAGATCGGCAGAAGCTTCTGGTGGAACTGCTGGCGTTCGGCGTCTACAAGGAGGTCGGGGAGCGCGCACGCGACCGCGCCAAGCTCGCCGCCGAGCGCATGCGGAACGCACAGCGCGAGCGTGCGGAACTGGCTGGCGCGACCGGGCAGGCCGAAGCCCTGGCCGCTGCCCGGGTCAAGGCGCTGATCGGCCTGACCGGCGCGGTGGACGTCGAACTTGCAGCCCTGGCCGGGCTCCGCGAACAGGCGAACGAAGCGGCGCAGCTAGCCCGCGCGGCCCGTGCGGAAGCGAAACTGCTTGCAGCCCTCCGGGCCCCGGCGAAGGTTACCGGCCTAGCCGCGCGGATTGCCCAGACGGACGGGCTCGTCGCCGAACGCGGGACGCAGCGGGAGGACGCCGAGAAAGCCGTAGCAGAAGCCGAACGCGCCCGCGGGGCGCTGCCCGACAAGACCCGGATCGAAACGCTCCGCAAATCCCATCAGGAACGCCGGGAGCTGACGTCCCAGCTGAATCAACAGGAGCAGGAGCTTCAGGCGAAGCAGGCGGCGGAGGACACCCTGGCGGAAGAACTTCGGGCAGCAGAACGGGAACGCGAGCGGGCTCAGGATGCGCTGGCGCTGGCTGGGCAGGCGCACAACGCTGTTGCACTCGCCGAGGACCTGCGGGTCGGTGACGAGTGCCCGGTCTGCCTCCAGCCAGTCGTTTCCCTCCCGCAGCACCTCGTCCCTGCCGACCTGCAGAAAGCACGAGCGTCAGCCGAGAGCGCCGAAGCGGAACACAAACGCGCGCTTAGCGTGCATTCCCGGGCAGCCAGGGCGACAGCCGCTGCGCACGGCACCGTGACCGGTACCCGGCAGCAGCTAGCCAGATATTCCACTGCGCTGGCCGAGGCGCCAAGCGAAGTCGACGTGACCCGGTCGCTTGAGGCAATCATCGAGGCCGACGAGACGCTCCGGCAGGCACGTAACAGCGCGGCAACACGGCGCGCAGAGTTGTCCGCCGCGGAGCGAAATCGCTCCGCGCTGACTGACGAGGAACAAAAGGCATGGGCTGAGCTGCGTAGCTCCCGGGATTCCCTGGTCTTGCTCGGTGCCCCTGCGGTCGACGGCACGGATCTGGCCGCAGCATGGGAAACGCTGAGCGCATGGGCCAGGGCTCAGCTCGGTGCACGCAGCAAGCGCCAGCCGGAACTAGACCTAACCGCGTCGGCCCTTCAGCAGCGTGTCACCGACCGGGCCGCCGCGCTCGGCAAGCTGCTGGCCGAGCATGGCATCACCGACGTGACCGACCCTGCACGCGCCCCGGCCGCCGTGGCCGGGCACCGGGTACGAGCCGAGAACGAGCTGAACGCGGTGCGCCGGGACCGCAGGAAGGCAGCGAAGCTGGACGCGGCGATCCAGGCCCGTCGCGCCGAGGAACAGGTCGCGACCAAGCTCGGCCAGCTGCTGCGGGCAACCTCGTTCGAGCGCTGGCTGTGCAGCGAGGCACTCGACTCCCTCGTGCAGGAGGCCTCCGAGACGCTCATGGAGCTGTCCGGCGGCCAGTATCAGCTCGACCGGGACGACCGGAACGACCTGGTCGTCATCGACTACGAGGACGCCGCGGCCCGCCGCCCCGTGCACACCCTCTCCGGCGGTGAGACATTCCAGGCATCGCTGGCGCTTGCGCTCGCCCTCTCGCGCCAGGTGGTGGGACTGTCCGCCGGGATGCGCGACCTGAACTCCATGTTCCTGGACGAGGGATTCGGCACGCTCGATGAGGACAGCATGGAAACCGTTGCCACCACGCTGGAACGGCTCGCCGCGGACTCCGACCGCATGGTCGGCATCATCACTCACGTCGCCGCCCTGGCCGAACGCGTCCCGGTACGCTTCGTGATCAGCCACACCGGCGCCGGGTCAGCGCTGCGCAAGGAGCACGCATGACCGCGATGACCGGCCCGGCTGCTGTCGCGTTCACCGTCGATCCCTGGGATCCCGGGTACGGACTGGCATTCAGTGCGGACACCGGCGGCGGCGCCCTGGAGGAGTCAACTGCGGAACTTGACCTGAACCTGGAAATGCCCGCCGCCCGGTGGCACCCGGTGGACCCGGACCCGGTGCCCCGGCTGCCCAGCACGGTGCTGTTCCTGGACGGCGTGCGCCGCATCGACGCACGGATCTGGGTACACGGCAGCAGCCCGCAACCCGGCCCAGGGATAGCCGCATCATTCGCGGCCGGGCTCGTGTGCTGTGACGGCGCGGCGCGCATCGCCGGCCTGAGCGTCCGGCGCGGCATGTTCACCGCCGCGGCCGAGGCGACCGATATCATCACCCGGCACGCTCGCTACCCGGCCCTGCTGGCAAGCGGCGGAGGGCTCGACCAGCTCTCGCTCACGCTGCAGCAGCACCTCGCTGAGGCCGAGGTGCAGCTCGCGCTCGCCTTCCGGGCTCAGCACCAGTTCGGGGATGATCTGCTCGTCGTTGACGGGCCGCTGCGGGGACGTACCCAGCTCGACCGCACAGTCGGGTACATCAAGACTCACCACGCGTCGTACCTGCCAGCCGAGCAGGCCGCTGCCGTTGCCGCCCTGGCGCCAGGGCAGCGCACCCCGGCATTCACGATGGGCACCTCATGGCGGCGTAACTCCTGGTATCTCCAGCTGCCCGGAACAGCCGGCGTGCCCTGGTCCGGCATCGTCCGGCTCGAATGCTCGGCAGACTTGCCCCGAGCGGAGGTAGTCCGGCTTGCCGACCTGACAGCTCGGCTACTACCCCCGTTGGCCAGCGTCCCGCACAAAGACCCACGCGCCCCGCAAAACCTGGTGCCGATCGGCGGGCTCGAACGCGAACTACGGCACCGGCTCGGTGATCAGCAACTTCTCTACCGCTCACTCCGCGCTGCGGCACGCCGTCTGCGGGAAGCCGACCTGAATCCAGAGCCCGCCGCCGGGCAGCGCGTCCGCCTGCAGCCAGGCGCCATGCGCGGCGGCGATCGCGCCGACGATCGAGAGCCCGAGCCCGAGCCCGTCGCGGCTGCCGGTGCGGTCGGCGCCGCTGCGCTGGAACGGCTGGAAGAGCCGGCCAACCTCAGCTGACGGGATCACCGGACCGGTGTTGGACACCGACAGCACCGCGTGATGTGCCCAGCTCCCGGTGCCGACCTCGACAACGCCGTGCGCCACGTTGTGGCGCACGGCGTTGTCGATGAGGTTGGCTGCCAGCCGCTCGGCGAGCCGCGCGTCGCCGAGGGCGGGCGCCGGCCCGAGCCCGGTCGCGACGGTCAGCCCGCGGAGCTCCGCCGCGGGCCTGCCCGCCAGCACCACCTGGTCGGTGATCGCCGTCAGGTCTATCGGCTCGCGCCGGTCCAGGCCCCGCTGGCTGCGGGCCAGCGTGAGCAGCGCCTCGATCAGCCGTTCCTGCTGCTGGCCGGCTGCTAGCACCTGTTCGCAGACGGCCTGCAGCGCGGCGGTCGAGGGCTGCGGGTCGGCCAGCGCGACTTCGATCACCGTCCGCTGCCGGGCCAGCGGGGTGCGCAGCTCGTGCGAGGCGTTGGCGACGAACTGGCGCTGGGCACCGAACGCCGCCTCCAGCCGCGCCAGCAGCCCGTCGAAGGTGTCGCCGAGTTCCTTGAGCTCGTGCTCGGGGCCGGGCAGCGCGAGCCGCGCATGCAGGCTGCTGGCGGAGATGGACCTGGCGGCGGCGGTGATCGTGCGGAGCGGGCCAAGCACCCGCCCGGCGACCAGCCAGCCGAGCCCGACCGACACCACGGTCATGGTCGCTAGCGCGATCCCGGACTCGGTGAGCAGCGAGCTAAGTTCGGCGGCGCGCTGCCGGTCGGCCAGCTGGCTGGCTTCGAGGCAATTCGGCGGCGGCACCGGCGGCGTGACCGAGCCTGGCTGCCGGGCGAAGAAGCAGACGCTGGTGCTGCCTTGCGCCGTTCCGGAAAGTTGCGCGGGGCCGCCGTAGGCAGTGGCGACGACCGGCAACCGGTGTGAGACCAGGGCATAGGTGATGGCCAGCAACCCGGTGCCGCACAGCAGGAACAGCCCGCCGTAGAGCAGCGTGAGCCGTAGCCGGACGGTGCGGCGCGGCAGCCGAAGCCAGCGGCGCGGCAGCCGGAGCCAGCGGCGCGGCCCCCAGCGCCCCCGGCGCATCGAGTGCATCGGGGGCAGCGCGCGGTCCGGCATCGCCGTCATGCGCTGATCTGGTAACCAGCCCTGGCGACGGTCTCGATCACGGGCGGATCGCCGAGCTTGCGGCGCAGCCGGCTGATCGTAACCTTCACCGAGCTGGTGAACGGGTCGGCCATCTCATCCCACGCCCTTTCCAGCAGTTCCTCGGCCGATACCACCCGGCCCTGGGCGGCCAGCAGTAGCTCCAGCGTGCCGAACTCCTTCGGGCCGAGGTCGAGCGGCCGCCCGCCGCGGCTTGCGGCCCGCTGGGCCGGGTCGACCCGCAGGTCGCCGTGCTGCAGAACCGGGGGCAGCGCGGGCTGCGCACGCCGGAACAACGCCCGGATCCGGGCGACCAGCTCGGCGAATGCGAACGGCTTCGGCAGGTAGTCGTCCGCGCCGAGGCCAAGGCCGTCCACCCGGTCCTCGATCGTGGCCGCCGCTGTCAGCATGAGCACCCGGCTTCGGCAGCCCTGCTTGATCACCTGAGCGCACACCTCGTCACCGTGCATCCCGGGCAGGTCCCGGTCCAGGACGACCACGTCGTAGCCATAGACCAAAGCCCGCTCCAGCCCGGCGTCCCCGTCGAAGGCGAGATCTACCGCCATCCGCTCGCGCCGCAAGCCGACGCCGAGTGCCTCGGCGAGCTCGCAGTCGTCTTCGATCACGAGAACCCGCATGCGACCGTCTCCCCTTTGCCGGGACGCCGCCAGGATCCAGCAGATCCTGCAGCACCGGCTGAGGACTGGCTGAGAGTCCGCCGAGTCCCCGGCTGCTCGTCACGGCCCGGCGGCAACCGGTGTAACCGGCGTGCAACCACCGGCCGCGTAGACCTGGCAGCAAGCACGCGCGGGCCCGGCGAGCCGTGCGGATAAGCCAGATCGCAATCAGGAGCGCAGACCATGTTCTTCATCACCTACCTGCGGCGGGAATTGCGCCGCCGGATGCGGCAGGCCGTCTTCATCGCCCTGGGCCTGGCGCTGGGGATCGGCCTTGTCGTCACCGTGACCGCCGCCTCGGCGGGCGTGCGGACGGCCCAGTCAGACGTGCTGAGCTCGCTGTACGGGGTCGGCACCGATGTCACCATCACCGGGAAGGCACCTTCGCCGCGGTCGCCAGGCAGCGGCCCGCCGAAGGGGGGGCAGACTTTCCAGGTCGGCCCGGGCGGCGCCCAGGTCTGCGAGAACGGCAAGTGCCACAATGCGGCGGGCACGACGACCGACAACCTGGTCAGCGGAAGCTACGGCCCGATCAGCCAGTCGAAGGTGGCCGCAGTCGCCGGGCTGAAGGACGTCAAGGCCGCCGCCGGAGGACTCGCCGTCACCGACAACCGGATGACGCTGCCGAAGAACTTCGGCAAGCCGGGCAGCTCTCTCCCGACGCCGAGCTCGTTCAACGTGGACGGAGTGGACACCTCCCATTTGTCGCTGGGCCCGCTGAGCGCCGGGACAATCACGTCGGGCCGCTCACTCAAGGGTTCCGACGCGCACTCGGACATGGCCATGGTGGACTCCGGCTACGCGAGGTCCCGGAAGCTGAAGGTCGGCTCGACGGTCACGATCGCCAAGAAGAAGTTCACGGTCGTCGGGATTGTCGCTCAGCCGCAGGGCGGTAACCCGCCGGACGTGTACATCCCGCTGGCCCGGGCCCAGGCGCTCGGAACCGCCGGCCCAAGCGGGAGCCTGAAGAACAAGGTGAACACGATCTACGTGACCGCGGCCAGCGCCGCCGACATCCCGGCCGTGCAGAAGGAGATCAAGCGCCTCCTCCCGCACGACACGGTGACCACCGCGGCCAGCCTGGCGGGCCAGGTGACTGGGTCGCTGGCGAGCACAGCCAAGCTGGCGGACGACCTGGGCCGGTGGCTGTCCATCCTGGTGCTGATCGCGGCGTTCGCCGTGGCCAGCCTGCTGACGATGGCCGCGGTGGCGCGCCGCGCTGGGGAGTTCGGCACGCTCAAGGCGCTCGGCTGGCGGTCCAGGCGGATCATCGCCCAGGTGCTGGGCGAGTCGGTGACCATCGGTCTCGTCGGCGGCGCGGCCGGCGTCGGCCTCGGATTCGCCGGCGCGGCCATCATCTCCGCGATCGCGCCGAGCCTGTCCGCCACCATCGCGAGCCCGACGGGCCAGCACATCAGCTCCATCGGAGCCAGCTCCGGCGCCGCCGGGCCGCAGAACTTCTCGCCAACCGTCACCCACACGGTTGCCGTGCCCATGTCCGCGGTGGTCAGCGGGAGCGCGATCGTGCTCGCCGTGCTGCTCGCGATCGCCGGCGGGCTGCTCGCTGGATCATTCGGCAGCTGGCGGATCGCCCGGCTCAGGCCCGCGGACGCGCTGGCCCGGGTGGCATGAGCATGACCGGCACGAACCCGACAGGAGAGGACTCATGTACCAGCTGACCGGCGTGACCAAGCTCTTCGTCAAGGGCCGCCGCACCGTTACCGCGGTCCAGGATCTCAACCTGGTGATCTCTGGCGGCGAGTGGCTCGCGGTGCAGGGCCGCACCGGGCACGGCAAGTCCACGCTGCTCAACCTGCTCGGCGGGCTGGACCGGCCCAGCTCTGGGACCATCGACTTCGACGGGAAGGACCTGGCAAAGCTCCGCGAAGGCCAGGTGACCAGGCTGCGGGCGGAATCGATCGGGTTCATCTTCCAGACCTTCAGCCTGGTGCCCACCCTGTCGGCCGCGGAGAACGTCGAGGCCGCGCTGTGCCCGCTCGGGGTCAGGGCCGCGGAACGCCGCCGCCGGGTCGGCGCCGCGCTGGACTCTGTCGGGCTTGGCGACCGTGCCAGGCACCTGCCCGGCGAGATGTCCGGCGGGCAGCAGCAGCGGGTAGCGATCGCCCGGGCGCTGGTAAAGGAGCCGACGGTACTACTGGCCGACGAGCCCACCGGCAACCTCGACGAGGACACTCGCGACGAGATCATCAACTTGCTGGAAAAGCTCTGGCGGGAACGCGGGCTCACCCTGATCCTGGTCACCCACGACACCACGATCGCCGGCCGCGCCCAGCGAGTCGGCGTGATGAGCAACGGCCAGCTCTCGATCAGCCAGGATACCCGGCATCGCACCGCCACCGAATCGATGACCGACTGACTGCCGGGAAGAGCGCGGTCAGGCTCGGCCGGTAGCCCGGCGGGGCCCGCGATATCTTTCCTCCGGGTGTAACTTTGGTCAGGTCCATTCGGCCTGTGTGTGACGGTCACCCGCCATGGCCTGATCGAACCCTGGCCCGCCCACCCGGCCGGGGCTCGTGCGCGTGCGCTGCGCTGGCTAAGCCGATCTGAACTGGCTGGCGCTGAGGAGGCCCGGGTTGCTCGGTGAGCGGGGGCTGGCGCCGTGGCAGGGCGGTGGTTTCCAGCCTCTGGCAGGCGTCACGGTGATCACGGCGTCATCGGCGGGAAAGGTGATCGTGACGGTGACCGGGTTCGGGTCCGGGCCGCACCAGGGCAGGTACCAGTACAGTGTTGTCCGGGCGGTGCCGGTGTGCGGCGGCAGGGTGATCGCCGTCTGGGGCAGCGGGAGGGGCCGCTGGCTGAACTGCTGGCCGGGGACCTGGCGCAAGCCTAGGTCGCTGCCATCGGCGGCCGTGACGGTGACCGACGGCACCCCGTCGACTGAGCACGGCTGGCCGGAGATGTTGGTGACGGTGAGCGGGACTTCGGTGGCCATTCCCTTGGCGCCCAGCAGGCTGGGCGGGCCGGGGATCTGGCCGGGACCGGTGATGCTGGCATGGAGCTGGGACTGCGCACATGGGGTATCGCGTCCGTAGACATGCAGCGATCCGCGGGCAAAGGCGCCGATCACGCCGGCGATCTGCCAGTACACGTTGCCTGGGCCGGTCGGCGTGCCGGCGGGCATGCGGAGCCGCATCGCAAAGCGCACGGTCTGGTGTGCCGGAATCCGGCGCTGCGCGCGGCAGTTGAGGGAGAGGATTACCTTCCCGGCCCGGCCAAGGCCCTGCTGGTAACCCGGGCGGGGGTGAGCACCATGTCGGTCCCGGTGGGGTTGGTCAGGGCGGCGACATAGTCCAGGGTTGCGTCGGCGGCGACGCCACGGGGCAGTTCGAGCGCTGCCCGGGCGCCGGTGACCGGAGAGTGGGTATACCTCTGCGGCGGCTGGGCCACCGCGAACTTGCCGGCGTACAGGCCACAGAGCACGTCAAGGGAGTGGTTGATGACGACGTGACCGCCGCCGGGAATGCTGATGGTGACCGTGTGGTAGATGAGCGTCGGGTACTCGCCCGGATTGGCATAGCGTGCCGGGCAGTCGCGGTCGGTCTCGATGCTCAGCGTGGTGACGCCGCCGGGACGCATGTTCCCTGACCGCTCACCGTCTGCGAACCAGCCGCTGTGAGCGGCGGTCACGCCGGGCTTCCCCGGCTCGGAGGCCACCACCGGCGGGTAGCCGCGCAGGATGCATGTCGCCCTGCTGACGTTGCGGAACGCGAAGTACGCGAAGGAGTGCCCGGTGGCGCCGTTCCCGCCGTCCGGCGAGACCCGCACCTGCGAGGCGGTGCACGGCCGGGCACCGGCCGGTCGCCAGTGAACTGGCAACGGTGACTGCTCGAAGAACTGGCCAGGCAGGTCCGCCCACGGCACCGCTCCCCGCTCGCTGACCGGGCTGACCGGCGGCGGCGGCCCGGCCCGGGCCGGCGGCGCCACCGTGCTGCCGCACCCGGCCGCAGCGAGCGCGGCCACCACCCCGGCGGCCGCGGCCGGGCTGGCGGTCCTCAGCCTGCGCATCATGACTCAAAGACGCCGTCGCGGCGCCTATCGTTGCGGGCGCGACGCGGGCGGGTTGAGCCGACACGCCCGTGATGCCCGGATACGCGCGCCCTGCGATCTTTGCGCGTAGTGTCCCGGTGTGCCCGTTGATCAAGGCCTGCCGCCGCATGAGGTGCTGGCCGGGCTGGTGGCGTCGCTGCGCCGGGAACTGGCAGAGGCCTCGGGCGCGCTGGAGGAGACACGGGCGGAACTGGGGCAGGCGCGGGAGCGGATCGCTGAGCTTGAGGCCCGGCTGAAGAAGACATCGCGGAACTCCTCGAAACCGCCGTCCAGCGAAGGGCTTGGCAAGCCGGCGCCACGGTCGCTGCGCAAGAAGAGCGGGCGCACGCCGGGCGGGCAGGACGGGCATGAGGGCCGGACGCTGGCGCAGGTAGCCAGGCCGGACCGGGAAGTGCGGCATGACCCGGCCCGTTGTGGCGGGTGCGGGGCTGTCCTGGCGGGCCGGCCGGTGACCGGGGTGGAGCGCCGCCAGGTATCCGGCCTGCCGCCGGTGAAGGTCAAGGTGACCGGGCACCAGCTGATCGAGCGGGAGTGTGCGTGCGGGCACCGCACCAAGGGCGCGGCCCCGCGCGGGGCGGAGGCCCCGGTGCAGTACGGGCCCCGGGTAGCGGCGATCATCATCTGCCTGTACATCGGGCAGTTCCTGTCCAACCAGCGCACCGCGCAGGCGCTGGCCGAGCTGTTTGGCATCCCGGTGTCGTCTGGGACGGTCGCCGGGATCACCGCCCGTGCCGCCGGGCGGCTGGGTGGCTTCCTGGGGCGGGGCCCGGGAGGAGATCGCCGGCAGCCCCGTCGCCGGGGTTCGACGAGACCGGGTTCCGCGTCCAGGGCAGGCTGCACTGGGTGCACTGCGCCCGCACCGGCAAATACACCCTGCTCACGGTGCATCCCAGGCGAGGGACCAAGGCAATGGAGGCAATGGGAGTATTGCCAGCCTTCGCCGGGATCGCAGTGCATGACGCCTGGGCCCCGTATGACACCTACACCACCCCCGATCACCAGCTTTGCTGCGCCCACGCCCCGCGGGAACTGCAGGCCGTCGCCGACGCGGCCCCCAAGGCGAATGGTGCTGGGCCGCCCAGGCCGCCGAGGCGCTCACCCAGATGCAGAAGCTTGTGCGTGAGGCGATCGCCCAGGGCAGGGACGCCATCGACCCCACCGCCCTGGCCACCCAGATCACCAGCTACCGCTCGGCTGCCCTGATCGGGATCAGCCAGACGGCGGCCCGCTCCGGCACGCTGATGAAAAAGCACCACGCCCTGGCCCGCCGCCTGACCTGCCGCCAAGACGACTACCTGCGCTTCACCCAGGACTGGCAGGTGCCGCCCGACAACAACGCATGCGAACGCGATATCCGCATGACCAAACTAAGGCAAAAAGTATCCGGATGCCTGCGCACCCTCACCGGCGCCCGCCAATTCTGCGCCATCCGAAGCTACCTATCTACCGCCGCCAAACACGGCCTCAGCTTCTTCGACGCCCTCGTCATGCTCACCAAGGTCCAGCCCTGGATACCCGCCGCTGCCTGATCACACCACGCCGATTCCTGGCACCTGACCAGTTACCTCCGGGTTATGGTGCGGCCCAGTGAATGGTAAATCGATCCAGCGTATAGCCGAACGCATTTACCGTCGGCTGAACGAAGTTGTCCCGAATCGTCTGTGCTGCCTCGGTCTCGGCGGTGCTTATCAGCGGGCGCGTTAGCTGCGGGACATGATTAGATTTATAGAAGGCGATATGCTGGGCCTCGGAATATAGCACTGAGGCTGTAAACTGAGGCCGGATGAGCGCGCCGCAGCCGAATCCGGGGTAAGTCCAGCTGTGCTGCGTGTCTATCGGTCTTGACGGGATGTTGTCGATAGTAATGTCGTGCACAGACTGCGGGAGCTGCGGTCGCGGAAGCGCCATCGTGACCATGACACGACCGGGCTTGCCGCCCGCCGGACGGCTGAGGACCTGCAACCGGTAGTGGCCCGAGCCCGGTGCCCACCAGGCAGGTCCTGGATTGAGGTTGACGGTGGCGGACGCGTGGCCGACGGCGTAGAAGGTGCTGGCGTACCAGCAGGGCCATGGGCCGATGTTCTTGGAGACCTTGCGGGTGAAGAAGAAGTTGAAATTCGCCTTGCCGAGAGCTGGCTTGGAGATTCCCTCAATCTTCTGCAGCACCCACGGGCCCAGATCTGTGTTGGTTGTGGTACCCGCGCTGATCGTCTGCCATGGCCAGGCGAACCTGATACTCGGCAAATGGATGTTGACGCCCACAAGGTGCAGGGCCGCGGACAGGGCGATCAGTACCACCGACGCAATCGCCCGGCGAAATATCAGGCCCACCGCAACCAGGACGGCGGCCGGTTTGACCCAGCGCAAGATGCGGCGGCGGTGCGCGCTGGGACCGTGACCCATCCCGCCCGGACCCGGCGGGCTGGCGTGGCCGGCCGCGCCGGGCTGCCATGCTGGCAGCGATCCGGGCTGCCATGGTGGCAGTGACCCGGGCTGCCATGGCGGCAGTGACCCGGGCGGCCTCGGCCGGGCGGCGCCGATGGCAGGTTCGCGCGAGTCCGCGTACGGCGCGCCCTGCTCTCTCCGGCCGCGGGATTCCTCGGCTCGGTACCAGGCGGCGTCCCGCTGCCCAGGCCTGCTTGCGGTGAGCATGCCCAGCAGGAAGACCAAGAAACGAACCACGCAATCCACCTCTTTCTACGCTCGGCCCGGGGTGACCGGGCGGTGGTCGGGTGACGAGACGGTGGCCGGGTGACCAGGCAGTGGCCGGGTGACTAGGCGGTAGCTGGCTGGACGGTAGACGGGTGACTAGGCGGTGGCTGGATGACTGGACGGTGGTCGGGTGACTAGGCGGTGGCCGGATAATGTAGCCCAAGCACGATGGGCACCGCCCCGAAAGGCATGCGGAATCGACTGCCTGGCTTATCCGGCGTATTCGGCTCGGCTATGTTAGGCCAGCGCATGTTAATGTGCTGGACGGTCAGGCCCGCCACGGAGTACGGGAATTCCATGGCCGATGTGTGGTGCAGCTTGAGCAGCCCGCCCCAACGGAACGCCGCAAACACGTTAGCCAGATCTCGAACGGAGAGATATCCCCGCGCGGCTAGGTCAATCCGGTAAACTGCCCAAGCTAGCCCTACCAGGTCGTCGGCGCACTGCTCCAGGGCTGCTGATTTCGTCCGGTAAGTCGTGCCATCCGGATTTGCCGCGCCGAGCTTCTCACCGTGCACCGGTGAGTAGCGCGGCTGAGCCGCGCACTGCATCCAGTCGCAAGCAGCCAGCAACTCCCAGCGGATACCGCTGTAGCTGGCGACATCCCGGTACAGCGGCTCCGCGCGCAGCAGCGGCACCCTGGCCATCGTCATGAAGGAATTCCAGACGGATGCGGGGATACTGTCCTGATACTGCCGCCTACGTGCGCGGGCATTGCGAGGTACTGCCCGGCGCGGCTGGTAGCTGACCGGCGCTAGCACTGGCCTGGCAGCGACGGTCTCGGCTGACGGCCTCGTCTGTGCAGCGGACCGGGCTGCTGCGGCGGGCCGGTAGGCAGCGGACTGCCTGGCCGGTCCGGGTGTTGCGCTGGACGAGGGTGCGGGCGGCGACGTACTTGCGGATGGCGCACGGTCGGCATGTGCCGGCCCGGCGGCGGTAGTGCCACCCCCCATCGCCGCCTGGGAAGTGTCGCCTCGCGCAATGGTGTCGTAGCGATACAGGTCATATCGGCGCATGAGGCCGATGAGCTTCGCGCCATAGTTGGGATCTGTTGCATAGACGCCGGTGAGGGCGGCCGCGAATGCGTTCGGATCGTGACGGTCAGCGGCCATAGGCCGCGTGTAGTACCCGCTGGTTGCCAGCAGCTTTCCGTGATCGTCGATGCTCTCGGCGATGTTGTGGTACACGCGAAACGGGGCGGTGCGCGTCACCGACCTGCCATTGTCGTATTCCTGGGTCGGCTGCACATCGCTGCCAGCAGGGCCGGTGCCCTTGATGCCGAACAGGTTGTGGTCCCTGGTGGCCAGGTTGCTTCGACCCCAGCCAGATTCGTCGATCGCTTGGGCAATCGTCACCGCCGCGGGGACGCCATACCGTCGTTGCGCGGCAACCGCTCCCGGTGCGACCTGGCCGATGAAGGCCTGCTGGACGCTCGTGTCATGCAGCGGCGTCGCAGCGGGTGACGGATGATGCCGGTGGTAGCGAGCCGCCGATGGTGCTTTCAGACCAGCAGGCCGGTGGTGCGTCCCCATCGACAGCCCGGGGATGGCCGCGGTGCCCGGCGTCGCCCCATGGCGCCTGTCTGCGCGCCTCGCCAAGCCTGATCCCGACAACCGTGATCCCGACAACCCTGATCCCGACAAGCCTGCCCCAGAGAAGCCTGCCCCAGAGAAGCCCGTGCCCGGCACGTCTGCGCTGACCGCCTTGCCGGCACCGGCCCGGTCCGGCGACTTGCGGCCATCTGACGTACTTCCATGGCGCTGCCGTGACTGGCGGCGCGCCTGTTTCGCCGGGCTTGCCGCAGCGCCGGATCGCTGCGGCCCGGCCGGCTTCGGAGACTTCGCCGCAGGCACGCCAGGGATAGCCGCGAGCCCCTGGTCAGCCTGCTCTTGCGCCTGGTCGCGCGCCCGGTGGCCGCCTGCCCGGTGTGCACGGCCAGGCGGCGTCTTGCTCGCGGTGCCGGCCAACTCGTTCGCGGCGCCGGCCAACTCGTTCGCAGTGCCGGCCAAGTCGCCGTTGTTCACGAACCCGGCGACACCCTGGGCGCCAAGCGGATCATGATATTCGTGCGCGTTGACTGAGAAATTTGGCAGTGAATTGCCGCCGACGGTGTGCAAGACTCCGCCGACATACTTCCTGATCACCTCGACGTGGCCGTTGAACAGCACCCAGTCGCCAGGCTGTGGCGCGTAACCGTCGCCCAGCGGGTGCCAGCGATGATGTGCCTGCGCATCCTGGCGGAGCGAGATTACGCCGGGCGACGCCGGATTCGGGTCAACCCGGACATCGGCCCACTTATGCAGCGGCCACGGGTAGGAGGTACCGCCAGTGACCCAGCTTTGCTGGCCAACTACCTGGGCAGCCATCTCCAGTGTCAAACTGGCAAACGCTGCGCACGATGCGCCATGGTCGACACCATCTATGCTGTCGTTTTGCCAGATGATTGCCTCCATGTCGGCCGGAGTCCGGTCCTTGGCCATGCGGAGGTAGTAGTCGGCCACGTTGACGATGGCTGAACGCAGCATCGCATCATTGGCGGGTGCTTGCTGGGCTGATTGCTTTAGCGCCAGCAGGCGAATCGGCAGGCCGGTTGGCGATGCCAGATCGGCCGCAGCTCTCGGGACGAATGAGAATCCCGTTATCGCGCCGCCCGCGCTGAGGCTTACGAGCGCAGTCACCTGCTGCCATCGTGGCCGGCTGGCGGGACGCATATGCTCACCTCCTTCCTGATTGCCCCGCGGACTCTGCTAAGGAGCAGAATTGCAGCTGAGCGCTTAGGCTATGGCTGTGCCAGCGACTCTCGATTTAGCCGATGCTTAAGGATGGCCTGAACCCGCGGATCGCCAGGGTTTTTCGCGTTCTCAAACAGCACGACGGCGTCCTGCGCCGCCTCGGGCGCTGCACCGACAACCCACTTCTGGTAGATATCGGCCACGAGGGCAGCCTGCCCGGCTGGGCTAGTCACCGGCTTGGTGCAGCGACCCGGAAAGCCCGCGTGCGAAGTCACTGCTGCCGATCCGGTATACCGGACGCAGTTCGCGGAGTGGCTTTCAAGCCCGGGCTGGACGACCGGCTTGCCGTTAGCCCGGGTCAGGGTTGCCCCGCCGATAATGTTGTTGATGGCCCGGGCTGCTACCTCGAGGCTGTCGATCGGATTAGCCGGGTTGTATGGATGATGCAGGTTCAAGGACCAGGCCACCTCGCCGCCTTGCGCTGGTGCAATCGGTTCCAGGCCCATTCGGCCAGTACGCGCATCAGCGAAGTTCGGGTTATTGGCGCTCGTCAGGACGGCAAAAACCCAGAGGATCTGGCGTGTAGCCTTGGCGCAGGCAAAGTTGACCTGACCAGGCTCAGACTTCACGTCCGGATTCTGGCAAGCTTTGGCAGCCTGGCTTTGCACTGTTGCCACGCTGGCCGGCCATGACGCCCCACCGCCGGGATAAAGCATGACACCGATGGTGACGAGCACCGCGACGACGATCGCTCCGGCAGCCAGTTTGCGCCCGCGTGCGAGGCGCGGGTAATGGCCACCGCGTCGGCCGTGGCTGACGAGTATCTCGGTGCGCCCGTCAGCCGAGTGCACATGACCGGCCGAATTCGAGCCGTCATAGCCGTCATAGCCATCAAATCCGTCAGAGCCCGCATAGCCGCCTGCTGACTCGGCTGCCGCATAGGGGTCGGGCATTCTGCCAGTGTCCTGGTCGAGACTCATCTCCGCTAGCGGGCGGCGGTAGGATTCCCGCATCGGGCCGGGCGTAGCCTCCCAGCTACCGGCCGATTCGGCAAGCTCATGGTCAAGCGACACGCGCGCGTCGAGGAGTTGACGCTCGAGTTCCGCAGTCTTGTTCTGCAAGTCAGCGAGGCGCCTGCTCCGCTGGCGGAGATTATGTTCGAAGTGCGTTTTCATTCTTCACCTCTAGCGTGCGGCCCGTGCTAGGCATATCCAGTTTTAATGACCGGTATGAAACCTGCCTGCGAGGCAACTGATCTACGGGTAGCTTTGGGCAACGTGCGGGGGGAAGCAGCCGGCGGTAGCCCCGGCGCTACGGCCCGCTGTCAGCTATCCCTGCGGCCGGTACGGCCTCCGGCGGACTCATCTGGCAGCCCGCTCCCGTAATGATCTTCGCTGAGTCAGCCTTGCCTTCTGCCGCGCCTGCGCACATGGCTGGCCGAGTTCGTGGCTCGCACCGGCCGGGATGGCGGCAGGCACCTTGCGGCCAGGACGGATGCCTGCGCGAGGAGGCATCTGACCAGGGCCCGAAGGCGCAGGTGACCTGAGACATGCCAACAATTAGAACACATGTACGGGCCTGATGTGAAGAGAGGTCCATTAGAACACACGTTCGCTCGAAGGTGAACTGACTTACCGAGCGGAGCGCTACGACTGCATCATGTGACCTTCGGGCGACCCTTGCAGACCCCAGCCTGCCAGGTCAGAGGCTGTAGCGCGGGGACAGCCGACCTCGGCTCATCTCGCGCGACTGGCAGCCGGACCCGCGCTGGGTTAACTGGCTGGGGGTCCCTCGAAGGGTTAACTGGCTGGGGGTCCCTCGAAGGCCGTGACCAGCTTCTCGTGCAGGCCGGGGTCTGCCAGCACCAGGACGTCGTCGCCAGGCTGCAGCCTGGTCTTGGCTCCGATGGGCACGAGCTGGCCGTCTCGCACTACGAAGCTGACCCAGGCGTCCCCGGGCAGGCCGGCCAGGTCGTCGATGGTGCGGCCGTCGGCGGGCGAGCCTGCCCTGATCGTGAGGCGGTGCACGCCGGCCGGCTCGTCTCGCAGCCGTACCCCGAGCGCCCATGGCTCCGGCTCAATCGCGCGCATCTGGACGCGCAGCAGTCGGGTGACCGCGGGCACCAGGCTGCCCTGCACGACCACGGAGAACACGACGACCACGGCGACGATGCCGTAGAGACGGTCGGCCTCTGGCACCCGGGCGGTGAGCAGGAAGCTGCCGAGCAGAATCGGCACAGCCCCCTTGAGCCCGGCGAACAGCACGAAGTTCCGTTCGTTGCTCTTCAGCCTGGCGGGGACGAGGCACAACCCGACCATGACGGGCCGGATGACGAACGCGAGCGCCGCGCCGAGAATGACTCCGGGCAACCACACGTCGGACCTGGCGATTACGTCAAGGTCGATGGTGAGGCCAAGGACGACGAACGCTACGATCTCGGCCAGGCTGGCGAGCGCGGCGTGGAATCGCTCGATCTCCCGCTTGTAGGGCGCGCGCGCGTCGCCGAGCACGATCCCGGCTGCGAAGACCGCGAGGAATCCAGACCCGTGCGCCAGGGTGGCAATGCCGTAAAGCAACAGTGCGCAGGTCAGCGTCCGCAGCGGATACAGGCCCTCGGTGGGCAATGGCACCCGTCGCATGAACCAGAGCAGGGCGAGGCCTGCCGCGGCGCCGACTGCCGCGCCGATGGCCATCTGTCCGAGGAACTCGCCGCCGACCTGGCCGAGTGCGCCCGCGCTGAGACTGCCTGCGGTGATGAGGCTGGCCATGAGCGCGATCCCGACCGGGTCGTTCGCGCCGGACTCCCCTTCCAAGATGGTGTCGCTACGGCCGACGATCTCCCGCTGGCCGAGGACAGAGAACACCACCGCCGGGTCGGTCGGGGCTACCGCCGTAGCCAGCAGCAGGGATACATACCAGGCCAGGCCGAACGCGAAATGGACAAGCACGCCGCCGGCCGCCAGGGTCAGGAACGTGCCGGCCACGCCGACGATGGCGATCGGGCCTGCCGCAGACCGGAACCGGGACCAGCCGATGTGCATGCCGCCGTCGAACAGGATGACCACCAGGGCCACTGTTACCACGCGTGCTACAGCGGTCTGTGGCGGCGCGTGCAGGGCGGGGATCACCTTGACCGCGATGGCCGCGCCGACCAGGACCAGGGCCGGCGACGGGAGCTTGACCCGTTCGGTCAGCCGGCTCGACAGCACGGCGACCAGGCCCACCGCCGCGGTCAGCAGCACTATCAGCGCAAACGGCGCGGTGTCTGTCACGGTGGTGCTCCTCCCGGCCGGGCATGGCTGGAACATTCCCCGACCAGGCTTCCCGGGGTGCACCACCGCCAACTCTAGCGTCGCCCTTGCTCGGGACCGGGGCGAGCCCGGCGGGTAGCGCGCTGCCCGGATCCGATCGGTTATCCTCCTTTGCGCGACCGGGCGGATGAGGAGCGGGTGCCAGTGTCCAAGGCCAACAGAGGCAGGCAGCAGGCCAGGGCAAGGGTCGCCCAGATGCGGGCCGCCGAGGCACGTCGCAAGCGGCGCCGCAACTGGCTGGTCGGCATGGCAGCGGCGGTCGTGCTGATCGCCGCGGCGGTGGGCATCGGGCTGGCGGTCAGCGGCGGCCCGGGCGCAGCGACCGACGGAAGGCCGCAGCTCAAGCTGGCACCACTCAGCTCGCTTGGCACACTCAAGCCGGTTTCGGGCACTGTCAGGCCGGGGCCTGAAGGCGGGGTCCCGATTCCCGCTGCCGCGCCGCTGGCAGGCACAGCCAGTGCGGCAGCCGGTAAGCGCGTCGACGGCATCGGCTGCCAAACCACTGAGCAGAGCGTCTTCCACATCCACGCGCACCTGACCATCTTCGTGCACGGATCGCCGCGCCAGATCCCGGCCGGCATCGGGATCCCAGGCGCCCAGGCTCAGAGCACCCCGCAGGGCGCGTTCATCTCTTCCGGCACCTGCTTCTACTGGCTGCACACCCACGCCGCCGACGGAATCATCCACATTGAGTCCCCGGTCCACCGGGCCTACGCCCTGGGTGAATTCTTCGACGAGTGGGGCCAGCCGCTCGGCCCGGACCGGGTCGGCCCGGCCACCGGGCCGGTTATCGCCATCTACAACGGCCAGCGGTATGAGGCAAACCCGCGTGACATCCCGCTGAACGCGCACGCGCAGATCCAGCTGGAGGTCGGCAAGCCGCTTGTCGCCCCGGTAACGATCACATTCCCGAACGGCCTTTAGCGGTCCGCCCGGCCCGCCGCAGGCCGGGAGCCTCCCTGCGCAGAGGTACCCGTGCGGCCGGCCGGCCGGAGCGGCGCTCCGCACGCCCGCTATTGACATCTCCCGCTTAAACCACATCCTTCATACGCTGCTCACCCGCCAGCGAATTAACCGGACTCGCAGCAGCGTGTTTCGGTCCCCGGAATCAGCGCGGCTTACCGACCGGTTGACAGTTCATAGCCAGCGGTGTGAATACTGAATCGGCGCGTGCAATTTGCATGTAAGCCGAGTGATCCCGGTGCCAGGACGATGCCCGTGTGAAAAGCGATAGCGGGAATTGGACTGACCGGCGGAATATGGAGGCGCGGTGGCGGACGAAGTCCCTCCGGTAACCGGTGATTTCGCGGCTGGCGCGCAGGTAGCTGGCTACCGGCTGGCTGAGCACATCGGCTGGGGCGGCATGGCGGTCGTCTACCGCGCGTACGATATCCGGCTTGACCGGTGGGTCGCACTGAAGATCCTGGCGCCGGAGATCGCCCGCGACGAGTCGTTCCGGCAGCGGTTCATCAGCGAGTCCAGGGCGGCGGCCGCGGTTGACCATCCGCACATCATCCCGGTCTTCGAGGCAGGGAATGCCGGCGGAGTGCTGTTCATCGCGATGCGCTATGTCGGCGGGGGAGACGTCGGTACCCTCATTCGCCGGCGCGGCCCGCTAGAAGCGGCACGGGTGGCAGCCATCATCGCCCAGGTCGCATCGGCGCTGGACGCGGCCCACGCCGCTGGCCTGGTACACCGGGACGTCAAGCCGGCCAACATGCTGCTCGGCGCGGCCTCGGCGGACAGCGCTAGCCCTGATCACGTCTACCTCTCTGACTTCGGGCTCAGCAGGCAAGCCCTTTCCGCGGCCGGCCCGACACTCGCTGGCCAGTTCGTCGGCACGCTCGACTACATGGCTCCCGAGCAGATCAAGCACCGGCCGGTCGACGGGCGGGCCGATCTCTACGCGCTGGCTTGCGCTGCCTACGAGATGCTGGCCGGCGAGCCCCCGTTCCGGCGGGCAGAGGATGTCGGGCTGATGTGGGCGCAGCTTGCCGAGCCGCCGCCGTTGCTGACCTCGCTCCGCCCGGACCTGCCGTCGGCGGTCGACGAGGTGCTGGCCCGGGCGATGGCCAAGTCGCCAACTGATCGTTATCAAGGCTGTCTCGACTTCGCTGCGTCCCTGGTGCAGGCATGCGGGCTCGAATGGAGCGTCACCGGGCAACTGCTGGCTGGCCGGCAGGCAGTTGCGACCGGGCGGGCCGCGCCGCCGGCGGCGGCTAGCCCGGCCGCATTCGCCGAACGCGGGCGTGACCTGGCCGCGACCCGCCACCATCCGGCCGAGCCAGCATGGTCCGCGGCTCCGCTGCCGGCTTCGGCCGTCCCGGCCTTGGGGGCCACGCCAATGACCGGCCGCGGCGGGCCGGCCGCTGCGGAAACCGGACTAGCCGGGGTGCGACTGGCCGAGCGCACGCCGGGCGCCCTCGGTCGGTACGAACGAGGGCCGGGCGACCTGGGGCCGGGCGGACCGGGGCCGGGCGGACGAGCGCCAGGCCGGCTGGGGCCGGGCGGACCGGGGCCGGGCGGACGAGCGCCAG
>Ga0070698_100000240_pt1 | contig 54607 bp, 48 predicted proteins | sample KBSK1502metaG_FD_65477 | JGI IMG/M metagenome (GOLD analysis project Ga0070698, IMG submission 65477) | Corn, switchgrass and miscanthus rhizosphere microbial communities from Kellogg Biological Station, Michigan, USA - KBS K1-50-2 metaG | ecosystem: Host-associated > Plants > Roots >...
CCCGGATCAGCACCACCCGGATCAGCACCACCCGGATCAGCACCACCCGGATCAGCACCACCCGGATCAGCACCACCCGGATCAGCACCACCCGGATCAGGGCCAGCCGACCCGGCCGATCGGACTGGCCATGCCGCCGGGCCTGCCCTGACGCTGACCGATACCGATGCGGCCTTCGCGGCTATCGGGGCGGTCACCGGCCAGGGCGCGCAGGCCGAGCGCCGCAGGCTGCTAGCCGCGCTGCTGAACCGGGCGACCGACAGCGACCGCGCATTCCTGATCCGGCTGCTTGCCGGGGATCTCCGCCAGGGCGCCTTGGAAGGCGTCATGACGGAGGCCATCGCCCAGGCGGCCGGAGTCCCTGCCGACCTGGTTCGCCGCGCACATCAGCTGGGCGGATCGCTGCCCGAGGTGGCACAGGCCGCGCTGGCCGGCTCAGGCGGACCCGATCCGGGCCGCGCGGCGGACGCGCTGCTGTCCTTCAGGCTGCGGGTTGGCCGGCCGGTGCGGCCGATGCTCGCGGCCTCCGCGGCAAGCATCGGCGCTGCCCTGAGCCGGATATCGCCTGGGGCCCTGGAATGGAAGATTGACGGAATCCGGATCCAGGTACACCGCGATGGCGACCAGGTCGCCGTCTTCACCAGGACACTCGACGACATCACCGCTCGGGTGCCGGAAATCACCAGCGCGGTGCTCGGCCTCGACGTGCGGGCAGTTGTACTCGACGGAGAGGCGGTGGCGCTCTTCCCGGACGGCCGGCCGCGGCCCTTCCAGGTCACCTCGGGCCGGGTGGCGAGCCAGGACGACGGCGGGCGCCAGCGCGAGGACGTGCCGCTGACCCCGTTCTTCTTCGATCTGCTGCACCTCGATGGCACGGACCTGATCGACGAGCCCGGCAGCGAGCGCAGTGCCCTGCTCGCCCGGATCGCGCCGGCCAGGCTGGTTATCCCGCGCATTGTCACCGCGGATCCGGCGGCCGCCGAGACGTTCTTCAGCGATGCCGTGGCACGCGGCCACGAGGGTGTCGTGGTCAAGTCGCCAGACGGCCGTTACGCGGCCGGCCGCCGCGGCAGTGACTGGATTAAGGTGAAGCCCAGGCACACTCTCGACCTGGTGGTGCTCGCGGCCGAATGGGGCCACGGGCGACGCCGCGGCTGGCTGTCCAACCTGCATCTCGGCGCGCGCGACCCGGCCACCGGCGGCCTGGTAATGCTGGGCAAGACCTTCAAGGGCCTGACCGACGAGATGCTGGCCTGGCAGACCACGAGACTGCTTGAGCTGGCCGACCCGCCGCGTCCGCCCGGCGAAGCGGGCAGCGGCCAGTACGGGGTGGTGCGGGTCCGCCCGGAACTCGTCGCCGAGATCGCTTTCGACGGGGTCCAGGCAAGTTCCCGGTATCCGGGCGGCGTCGCGCTCCGGTTCGCCCGGGTGCTCAGGTACCGGCCGGACAAGACGGCGGCCGAGGCCGACACCATCGACGCCGTGCGGGCAGTCTGGGGCCAGCCAGCCAGCCCACCGTGACTGGCCGCGTCCCGGACCCGCGCGGCAGCGGAGTCGCCTGCCTGATGATTCCCAGCCCGCATCGGTGAGCACGACCAGCTTCCCCCGGTGGTCGGCGGAGTAGCGGCAGCCTGCGCACGAAAACCGCGTCCGGCCATCTCATCCGCCAGCGCCGGATGCCGGCCCTGGCTCCGGGCATCTTCAGCGCGGACTGATAGCCGGACGCAAGCAGTCACAGAGCATCGGGTGCGCTACTGAGTCCGACGGGTCGGCAGGCAGACCCGCTGCGGAGCCGCCCGGTTCCGGAGGAGACGAGCAGCAACAGGAGATCAGATGAGAGTTTCCCGACCGCTCGCTGGCACCGCGATCGCGGCCGGCGTCCTTGGCGCCAGCCTGGGCCTTGGCCTCACCATGGCCAGTGCGTCCACCGGCGCATCGCCCGCTGCCACGAACTCGGCGACACACTCGGCCGCGGCGAGTGCGAATGATGCTGCCGGAACTGCCGGAACTGCCCAGCCGGCCGCTAGCGCTCGCGGCAAGCCCAAGGCGCGGGCTGGCTCGCATGCGTCGAGGGGATCGGGACACCCTTGCCCGAACATGTCCGGCCGGGGGAAGGCAAGTGGCACGGGCCGCACTTCCTCGGCCACGGGCAGCTAACCAGGGGCAGCTGACAACACCGCGCCCGGCGGCGGCTGACGTGCAGCGCCGCCGGGCCCGGCCTGCGGGCGCACCGCGCAGGCCGGCCAAGGACAATCATGGGAACGGCACTCCGAGCCGAGGAGCTTCCATGAAGACGGTGTGGCGGGACGAGTCGGGAGCCTGGTGGACCACCCTACGCGGGCGCCAGGTGCTGGCCGATCCGCGGCTCAACAAGGGCACTGCCTTCACTGACGCCGAGCGCAGCGACCTGGGGATCACCGGCCTTATCCCGCCCGCCCGGCTCACCTTGCACGAGCAGACCGCCCGGATACTCGCCCAGTACGGCAGCCAGCCGACCGACCTTGCCAAGAACGTGCTGCTGACGGAGGTACATGACCGCAACGAGGTGCTCTTCTACCACGTGCTCACCGAGCACCTGCGAGAGATGCTGCCGATCGTCTATACCCCGACCGTGGGCCAGGCCATCGAGCGCTACAGCCACGAGTACCGGCGCCCGCGCGGGGTCTACTTGTCCATCGATCACCCGGAAGTGATCGAGCGTTCGCTGCTCGCTCCCGGCCTCGGGCCGGATGAGGTCGATCTGATCGTTGCCACCGACGCCGGGGCGATACTGGGCATCGGGGACTGGGGCGCGGGCGGCATCCACATCGCGGTCGGCAAGCTGGCCGTCTACACGGCGGCCGGCGGCATCGACCCGAACCGGGCACTGCCGGTCATGCTGGACGTGGGCACCAACCGGCAGAGCCTGCTCGATGATCCACTCTACGTCGGGACCAGGCACCCCCGCGTGCAGGCCGGGGAGTACGACCGCTTCGTCGATGCGTTCGTCGACGCCGTCGGCAGGCTTTTCCCGAAGGCACTGCTGCACTGGGAGGATGTCGGCGTCAGCAATGCCCGGCGGCTGCTCGAACGCTATCGTGACCGGCTGCTTACCTTCAACGACGATATCCAGGGCACCGGCGCGGTCAATCTCGCCGCCGTGCTGGCCGCCATCAGGGCCACCGGCACCAAGCTGTCCGGCCAGCGGGTGATGATCTTCGGTGCCGGGACCGCGGGGACCGGCATTGCCGACCAGCTGCTCGCGGCGATGGTCGGCGAGGGCATGAGCGCCGGGCAGGCGAGCGCGCGGTTCTGGCCACTGGACCGGGCAGGCCTGATCACCAGCGACATGCCCGGCCTGAGTGACCCGCAGCGGCGGTACGCTCGCGACCCGGCCGAGGTAGGCGGCTGGCAACGGGATGCGGAACTTGGCGGAATCGGCCTCGCCGAAGCCGTGCGGCGGGTGCACCCCACGATCTTGATCGGCACCTCTACCAGACCGGGTGCCTTTACCGAGGAGATCGTCAGGGAGATGGCGGCGCACGTCGAGCGTCCGGTGATCCTGCCGATGTCCAACCCGACCGAGCTTGCCGAGGTCGTGCCCGCTGACGTCATCCGGTGGACCGAAGGCCGCGGGTTCGTCGCGGCCGGAAGCCCGTTCGAGCCTGTCACTTACGACAGGATCACCTACGTGATCGGCCAGGCTAACAACGCCCTGGTCTTCCCCGGGCTTGGCCTCGGCGTGATAGCAGCCAGGGCCACCAGGGTGACCGAGAACATGCTCGCCGCCGCGGCCCGCGCCGTCTCCGATCTCGTGGACACTTCCGCCCGGGGCGCGCCGCTGCTGCCCCAGGTGGAGGAACTGCGCGAGACATCGCTGGCGGTCGCGGTCGCGGTCATCCAGGCCGCCTGCACCGACGGCGTGGCGACCGCGCACATCGACGAGGACGTCCGGGCGCAGGTGCGGGCGCTGATGTGGGAACCCGTCTACCAGCCGGTCCGGGCGGGCTGACCCGCCCGCCTGGCCTACGCGGGCGGGCCTAGCTCACTTCGCGGCCTGCTCCCATGCCTGCAGGCCCTGCCTGAACGCGGCAACCGCGCCGGGTGTCCCTCCAGCCACCAGTGCTGGTGATGGACGCCGTTCTTCTGGTTGATGTCAAACCAGTTCCGCAGCGCAGGTCCAGCCCGTACGATGCGCTCCATCCACAATTAGGCCGGATTCGTCGTCTGGGCGGGGGTTACGTGCTGATACTCCGGCGTGGTTACTCGGTACCCGAGAGCCTCACCTTGTTCGGCGCAGGCGTCGCGGCAGTCGGGGCGGTTTATCCGTCCCTGACGGCTCATACCGGCGGGCAAGGGCTGCCCTGCCCGCTACGGACGCTCACCGGAGTGCCCTGCCCGTTCTGCGGCCTGACAACTGCGACCGTCGCAATAACGCACGGTAACTGGCTGGCGGCCAGCGCCGCCAGCCCGCTCGCGTGCCTGCTCGCCGCGCTCGCCATCGGCACCGCGCCGGTCTTAATGGCACGTGCTGCAGGGCAGCGACCGCCGCCGCGTCCCTGGTCACCCGCTGCGCGGCGGCGGGCAGGCTGGGTGCTGGCAGGCCTGGTCGCGCTGAGTTGGCTGTTCCAGTTGCACCGCTACGGCTTCCTGCCATTCCGGTGATCCCCGCGCCGCCGAGATGGGCGATAGCAACCCCATCAGAAAGGCCCTCCCGTGACCTATGCAGCAACTCCCGCGACCTATGCAAATTGGGGTCAGCGCGTCGGCTCCTACCTTATCGACGCCGTTCCGGTGGCAATCCTCGTGATCATCGGCGCCGCGACGCACAACGAAGCGATCCTGCTCTTGTTCGACCTGGTGGCGCTCGTGGTCAGCGGCTATAACCGCTGGTACCTGGGCGGCACGACCGGCCAGTCCTGGGGCAAGAAGGCGCTGAACCTGAAGCTGGTCAGTGACTCCACCGGCACGCCGATCGGCGCCGGCCTGGCCTTTGCCAGGGACATCTGCCATATCCTGGACTCTCTCGCCTGCTACATCGGCTGGCTGTTCCCGATCTGGGATGCCAAGCGGCAGACCTTCGCCGACAAGATCCTCAGCACCGTCGTCGTGCCGGCCTGATCCCGGCGCCGGTTGGGCCTGCCCAGTCGGCCTAACCGCGAGGGACCGGGATAGCCGGAGGGCCCACACTCGCGCCCGCCGGGCCGGCCCCGGGCCCGCCGGGCGCCCGGTCCGGCGGGTTCCGGCAGGCCAGCGCCGCCCGGCCCGGCGGGTTCCGGCAGGCCAGCGCCGCCCGGCCCGGCGGGTTCCGGCAGGCCAGCGCCGCCCGGCCCGGCGGGTTCCGGCAGGCCAGCGCCGCCCGGCCCGGCGGGCCCGCAAGCCGCCCGGTCCAGCAAGCCGCCCGGTACGGCAGGCCCGCAAGCCTCGGCTCGCCCCTCCGGCCGTCCGGCAGCAACCTCCGGCGGCTGTCTTCGCAGCCAATCAGGAGATCGCGAGCGCGACAACCAGGGCTGCCATGATCGCCAGAATTGCCGCTATCGCCAGCCGCTCCCACCCGGCCAGCGGGCCCGCGTGCCCAGGCCGTCGTTCCCCGCGCATGTTCAGTCCCCCCGTACGCTCCCTCACCCCGTGCGCGCCGCACGTGCAGCCCCGGCGCTGCCGTGCCGTAACAGGCAGCATGCCTAGCCCCGAAAGGCGTGCCGCCCGCAGTTCCATAACCCCGTACCGCAATTCCCCTTACATCAATTCCCGGTGCGGCAAGTTCCCCGTGCGGCAAGTTTCCTCAATGCCGCTATTTTGCCTTGCCATCATTTTCCCCGCCGGCATCTTATGCGGCCGAGCATAGGCCCGGATAGCGCCCGCTGCTCGGCGAAAGTTAGACTCGACTATTGTGAAATGCTTACGGTGACTATCTGCCGCATTGCCAGGACCTGGCGAGTCCGGCTGATTCGGCACTTTCCTGGCCGGCCCGCTCAGTCCGGCGGGCTCAGTCCGGCCCGCTCAGTCCGGCCCGCCCTGGCCACCGGAGCAGGCGCCGCCAGGGAGTCTCTCGCCCAGCCGGATCTCGCCTGCTGACCGCGCCGGGGCAGCGTCGCGCAGACGCAGGTTGGAGGCTGCCACCTGCTGCCCGTCGATCTCGAAGCCTAGGTAACGGCAGCCTGCGCGCAGCGCTGCTACGCCGGTGGTGCCCGAGCCGCTGAACGGATCCAGCACGACGACATCGGGCCCGGCCCGCCCGTAGGCGGCGATGCACCGCCGAGGCAACTCCTCGGGAAAGCGCGAGTAGTGCTTGGCGCCGCCGACCCGCTCGCTGGCGAACTCCCAGACCGACCCGACCGGCGGGCTGGCCCGGAAGGCATGCTGCTCGCTGCGGGCGAAGAGGTAGACGGCCTCGTGCTGCCGGTGCGGCCGCCGGCAGCGGCCCTCGGGCATAGGGTTCTTCTTCCGCCAGATCACTTCGCCGCGGAACAGCCAGCCCGCATCGGACAACGCGACCACCAGGCGATAGGGCAGCGCGAGCAGATTGCCGTAGCGCAGCCAGGTCTCGCTGTTGTCGAGGAACGGCCGCCGCCTGTGCCGCGGCTTGGCGTAGGCGGAGTTCCCCGGGGGCAGGCCGCCCCTGGCGGGTCCCAGCGTGCTGTAGGCGTAGTCCGCCGATCGCCAGTTGACCGGCGTGTTGTAGGCATCACCCAGGTTGATCCACAGCACCCCGTCGGGCTTGAGCTTGGGCAGCAGTGCGGTGAACGCGTCGGCAAGCTCGGCCACGTACCTGCGCGGGTCGGCCTCGACGCCATTGCCCGCCGACGTCCGCTGGCCCCAGTACGGCGGACTGCTGATCACGATGTCGATGCTCTCGTCGGGCAGGGCAGGGATGAGCGCGCGGCAGTCCCCTTCGACGACAGCGTTCGGCGGGAAGCCGCCAAGACCGCCACTGTCCACAGCATTCCCCTGATCAAGCCATCGCCTGAGCACACCCTAGGCCAGCAGCAGCCGCACGCCAGGGAACACCGGGCCAGAGCCGTACCCCGCGGCCCCAGCACCGCCACCACGCCGACGCTTTGCCATGGTCGCTCGCACCAGGAGGACGTCCCGACCTCACCGGTTCCGGCAGAACAGGCGCCTCCCGCGCTCGTCCTACTACTACGGAAGATCCGCGCGTCCGAGCCCCCCCAAACCTTCCGTGATCATGGACCGGGGTGTCACTGCGGTGATCATGGACCCGGGGGGTCACCACGGTGCCTGCGGTCGCGCTCGCTGCGCCCGGTGGGCCGGCCGATGCCTGGTTCGCTGGCCATGAGCGGGGCCAGCCTGGTCACAGGAAGCCGGCCAGCCAGCGACGGGTGATTTCGCCTTGCGCGGCCTGGAACGCACGCACCGTCGGCAGCCCGGGCGGCGGGGGCTGCAGGGCCCCGGCAGTGAAAAAGCCGGCCACGGCGCAGAGCAGCGCGGCCACGCTCCGCGGCCTGGCACGCTGGCCAGCCTTCGACATGCCCAGCAGGTCGGCGAGTTCGGGCCCGCCCTGCATCGCCACGCTGGGGGCAAAGGCCAGGAGATCGACAAGCGCGGCGCCGCGACAGGCGTGCGGCCAGTCCACGATCACCACGCCGCCGCTGGTCAGCAGGAGGTTGTCCGCGCGGATGTCGGTATGCAGGAGGGTGTCCCCGGCCGCGTGTTCCGCCCAGCTGGATTCCAGCGCCGCGAGCTCACCGAGATGCGCTCGCGACCACGGATCCAGGCGTTCCCGCCCGGATGACCGCGCAAGCGTCCGCCAGCCGGTGAAGTCCTCGGCATACAGCTCGGCAATGGCCGGGACCGGAATGGGCGCGGGAGTCAGCGCCTCGGCCAGCCGGTCCAGCGCGGCCAGCACCTGCCCAAGGTCGGCGGCCCGCCATGGCTGCCCCGGGTGCCGGCCGTCGACATCGTCCAGGACCAGCGCGAACCAGGGATCGAGATCCACCGTCCCGCGCAGCCGCGGGATGGGCAGCCGCCGGGCAGAGATGACCGGGTCGAGCGCGGCCAGGTTCTGCCCCTCCCGCCGGTGCAGCCGCGGGCTATCGGGGTTCGCCTCGGCGGACACTGCCTTGACGAACCAGCCGGTGCCGTCGGCGCACCGGAGCCTGGCTGCTACCCCGGGACTGAATCCGCCTGGCTGCGTCCGGGCCGTTACGACCGGCGCGCCGCAGAGTTCCTCGATGGCAGCCCGGACGCCCGCGGGTACGCTCTCCCAGGCAACCCGGATGCCCTCGGCGGCGGGCCCGGTCATGCCCTAGGAGTCTGTCGCATGCCCCGCCGACCGGCAAAGGAATTAGCCGCCAGCCGCACTCCGCCAGCCCGGCCTCAGCAAGCCGCCCTCGGCAAGCCGCCCTCGGCAAGCCGCTTCGGCAGCCACCAGCCGCACTCCGCCAGCCGTACTCCGCCAGCCGCACTCCGCCAGCCGCCTCGGTCACCGCCAGCGGCCGGCCGCCCTCCGTCTCAGATCCATCAGGCGAAATGCTATTCCGGCAACTGTCAAACGTGACATAGGGGCTATCACAGGCAGAAAACGCCGAGCCTGGACCACGAGGAGCGAACCTGAGGCGTCGGAGCCGACCCCAGCCCAGACTGGACGCATGCGGGACTGGGTGGCCTGGCATGCCGGATACGACGACCCTTCGTCGGCGCTCGCCGCGCGGCTTGAACGGGTCCGGGCGCACCTGTGGCAAGCGATCGAGGAGGCGCCGCCCGGGCCGGTCCGGCTGGTCAGCCTGTGTGCCGGGCAGGGTCACGATGTCATCGGCGTGCTGCCGGGGCACCCCCGCCGCGCAGACGTGACCGCGGTCCTCGTCGAGTCCGACGCCCGCAACGCCGGGCTGGCCAGCCGCGGCGCGGCGGCTGCCGGGCTGTCGCAGCTGGAGGTACGCCAGGCGGACGCGAGCAGGCCCGGTTGCTTTGCCGACGCGCTGCCCGCCGACGTGCTGCTGCTGTGCGGGATATTCGGTAACGTCAGCGACGACGACATCCGCCGCACCGTGGCAGCGGCGCCGGCGCTGTGTGCCGCCTCCGGCACCGTCATCTGGACCCGGCATCGCCGGGCGCCGGACCTGACCCCGGACATCCGCGCATGGTTCGGTGCCAGCGGCTTCGACGAGGTCGCGTTCGACGCGCTGGAGACCAGCACGCTGGCCAGCGTCGGAGTCAGCCGCCTTCGCCATGCGCCGGGCGCGGAGCTTCCCGCGGGGCCGCTGTTCACGTTCGGCGAGGCCTGACGGCGACCAGGCCAGCGGCATGCAGGCCATGGGCACGACCGCGCTGGCGACCAGGCCGGCATCGATCATCGGCTCGCTGGCAAGGCCGTCCGGGCGATCCCGGGAATCGGCCGGGCCGCTGGCATGCCCCATGATCCACGGCGTGCCCTGCCGTGCCCGGCGCGGACCCTGGCCAGGCGATGACACGGGCGTCCGCCGGCGCTACCAGGGTTGCCGAGCCGCCCGATTTCGCCGGCCATACGCTGGGCCTGCCGCCTTGCCCTCATGTGCAGGCGAGCCGTTTATCCGGAATGCGCTGTCTGGGCCGCACTAGCCAGATTAGTCCCGTTAATGTTCCTATGCTGAGTTCCAGCGGAATTTCCGATTCGGCCATTGGCACGGTACGGCCGACGCGGTCTTGCTGGTGGCGGTTCCGTTCCCGCCGGCGCGATCCGCTGACGGAGTCACAGGAACTATCACAGGCAGTCAGCATTATCGATCCGGGCCGCGCGGATATGGCCTAGACGCGGGACGCACTCAGCCGGTTTCGCGCTGCCACCGCTAGTGGGGCGCACTCCGGGCAGATGTCCGCCAGGTGGCCGGGCCGACCGCGATGCGCCACTGGGCGATGATCGGAGCGCACCCGCGCATAAGCGCCTCATAGCATCACGGAACTGCGGAGAGTAACTACTACTTACCAAGTAGGTATAGGTGTTGACCAGGGATAATGGATTGCTGACGGTTCATGGCTCACGCGGCCAGCCAGCCGGGGCGATAGGAGCCGGCCCGGCGCATGTCGGCGCAAGTCAGAGATTCCGGCATTCTGGCTACGATCAGGTCTCATTTCCGTTAACGTCCAACGCTGTTAGCCCCGTTGCTGCCATCTCAGCACAGGACAGGCAGCAAACCCGCCGAGTCTCTGGTGCGGCCAGAGAGCCGGGGACCCAGGTATCCCCGGGGTGAATCGGCGGACCGCGTCTGCGCGAGCGGCCTCGGCCCGCTGTAGGGCTCCTCCGGCCCGAACCCGTCAGCTAACCCGGTAGGCGGCCAAGGAGAGGAGTTTAACGTGGAGCGCTCGCCCCACGGCCGGCACAGTGCGGGTCAGTCTTGGCAGGCTTGTGCCAGAGCCAGAACACGGAAACGCACCAAAGCGGCCCGCGGCGCCTGGGTTGTCGTGCTCGGGTCCGCTATCGCACTGCTGGCCGGCGCACTCACATTCGCCGGCGGCGGAAGGCAGTTCATCCAATTCGCGGCGAACAATGCCAATGCGCCGCTGTTCGGATCTTCGGTATCCAGCATGGCCGATCTCAAGCTGGTGACCAATGAATTCGGCCACCTGTCGATTGTCCGCACCTATTACACCGGGCTGCCGGCCGCGAACGCGTGGACGACCGGGCTGCCCGCGGCCAACCACTCGGCGGCCATCGTAAGCTTCAAGGCGAATCCGTCGGCAATCTTGTCCGGCGCGGACGACGCGGCGCTATCGCACTTCTTTGATACCGCCCCGACCGGGCACCCGATCTACTACGTCTACTACCACGAGCCGGAGGACAACATCGCGGCCGGCCAGTTCACGGCGGCTGCTTACAAGGCTGCCTGGGCGCGGGTAGTCAAGCTGGCAGACGCGGCGCACAACCCCTGGCTGCACTCGACCCTGGTGCTGATGAACTGGGACCTGGAGAAGGGCTCGGGCCGCAACTGGCGGGACTACCTGCCGGGCGGCGGGATCATCAGCACCCTTGGCTGGGACGCCTATCCGGTCGGCAGCGCGGTCAACCGTAACCCGCAGCCGACACCGCCAGCGGATTTCATGGGCCCGTGCATCACCGCGTCCAAGAGCGTCGGCCTGCCCTACGGCTTCGCCGAGTTCGGCCTGTCCACCGCGTCCGGCCGGGCTGCCTGGATGACTGAGGTCGGCAACTACCTGATGACCAGCGGTGCGTTGTTCGGCAGCCTCTGGAACGGCGACGCGGCGTTCCCGACGCTGAAGCTCACCGACCAGGCCTCGATAGACGTGTGGCGGAGCTTCGTCGCCAGGTCGGGCACCGGCGTGGGGACGAGCCCGACGCCAACTAACACGCCGTCGCCCAATCCCACGCACAGCACCGCTCCGCCGCCATCGACGGGCCCCGGCGTCTCCGGGCTGGCGGTCAGCCCGGCGTCCCTGCTGGCCACTGGCCAGAACCACGTCGCCATCACCTTCTCGATCAGCCAGACCGCCAATGTCACCGTGCTTGTCCTCGACAGCAACGGCACAGTGGTTCGCACGCTGGTCAGGCCGACGCACAGGGCGGGCAAGCTCAAGATCCCGTACTACGGCTACAACGGCCGCGGGCAGCGCGTTCCGGCCGGGAACTATGAAGTCCTGATCGTCGTGAGCAACGCCAAAGGCAGCGGAACGGCTGAGTCGGCTCTGACGATCAGAATGCCGTGACGATCAGAACACCGTGACGATCAGAACACCGTGAAGTGGGCTGTCCTGGTCTGCGGCCGAGATGACCGCCAGGCCGGGCGTCCGCCCGAACCAGCGGGCCCGCGGGCAGCCGCGGGCCCGCTGGCGTCCGGCTCATCGGCGCACAGCTGGATCCGCGCCCTCCGGTGACGCGGACGGACCGGGCCGCGTAATAAATCTGCGACAGCAGCCGGGGGCTTGCCGGCGGGACCGTGCGGTCGTGGTTCACCCGCTCCCCTCAGCGACTTGATCTAGTCAGCGGCATCGGCGAGCAGTCCATCGTCGCGATCGGCGTTGGCCCGGCCCTCACCGGCCGGAAGGACTAAACCAGCTGACAGTGGTTAAGATCTGTCCGGCCCCGGGCGGCTAAATGTTAACCACTGACTGAGCCGACCGGTCGCTGCCCGCGAGCTGCCCGTGGGTGACCGGCCGACCGGCTCAGGTAGTGTTGCCGTCCAAGGCAGTGGCCGTACCGAGGAGGTGAGACCCATTACCGCCAGATCAGGCCGGGTGCTCTCACAGCCGAACGGTCAGCACGACATAAGGTGACCGAGAGAGCGCCCATCAGCATCCCGAAAGGCGCTCTCATGTCAGTTTCCCCTTCACCTTTCCCGAGGTCGGTCATTGTCGCCAGGCTTCGGGACGCCGGCTGTGTCTTTGCCGAGGACGAAGCGCGATTGCTCATCTCCGCGGCACCGACGCCGGCCGAGCTTACCGCCATGGTGGACCGGCGAGCGGCTGGCCTCCCCATCGAACACGTCCTCGGCTGGGCCGAGTTCTGCGGCCTGCGGATAGCCGTAGATCCCGGAGTCTTCGTACCACGCCGCCGCACCGAGTTCCTCGTCCGCCGGGCCGCATCCCTCGCCCGCCAGGCAGCCAAGCCCGCGGGTCAGGCCCCGGGCCGGCCACGAACCTTCGTGGTCGATCTGTGCTGCGGCTCGGGCGCGATTGGCGCCGCGCTAGTCGCGGCCCTGGACGGGGTCGAGTTGCACGCCGTCGACGTCGACCCGGCCGCGGTGCGGTGCGCGCGCCGCAATATCGCAGCCTCCAGTGGCCAGGTGTACGAAGGTGACCTCTACCAGCCGCTGCCCGCTACGCTGCGGGGCCACGTCGACGTCCTGGTCGCCAACGCACCCTACGTACCCGCCGAGGCGATCGGGCTGCTGCCCCCGGAGTCCCGCATGCACGAGCCGCGGGTGGCGGTCGGCGGCGGCGCGGACGGGCTTGACATCCTGCGCCGGGTTGCTGCCGCGGCGCCACTGTGGCTGGCGCCGGGCGGCCACCTGCTGGTCGAGACCAGCGAGCGCCAGGCTCCACAGGCCGTCGAGGCCTTCGCCCGCAGCGGGCTGATCCCGCGAGTGGCCAGTTCCAGCGAGCTGAACGCCACCGTCGTCATCGGGGCCAGGCCCGGCCCCAAGAGCGGACCGGGCGGCTAGCCAATACCGCAGCCGCAGTCCCGGCCGTCACGGTGACGCCGACCGGGATCGCTAGGTCGACGCGGTGTCCCCGGACGGCATGGGGCGTGGCTGCGCCCAGGCCGGTGCTCGCTGCTCAGCGCGCCGGCCGGCTGGCCAGAGCTTGCCGCACGAGACCGGCGGCCCATGCCCTGGCCCGGTCACGCTCACCCGCGCGCAGCGGCCCGTGCGCGCCGTCGACGACGAAGCCCATGGGCTTGGCCACGACGTCGTAGCCGTGACGGCGAAGCCACCATCGGGCTGCGCGTTAGCTGGAGTACCAGCAGTGGCACGGCCAGGATGGCGAGCCCGTCACCCAGCATCGAAACTGCCTGGCCACCCAGGAAGACCCACGACCGCGGCACGTGCTCATCCTTGCCCGGCTTTCAGCCACAGCGCGGGCCTGGCTGGCCAGGCGGCGTACGCGGCCGAGGCGGCGCCGTGGGTCGCCCGGCGCGCAGCCTGCCCCGGCGGATTCCGGATGGCCACCGGCAGCGCGAGCAAGAATGGCGATTCGACCGCTTCCTTTGCGGCAGGCTGAGCGGGTTGCTGGCTTCGCTGGTGTGGTGGACGGGATTACATGGTCCACAGTGCCTGGGTGGGGGACATGCGGGCGGCGCGGAGTGCTGGGAGGAGTCCGGCGGCGGCGCCGATGAGGAGGGCGGCGGCCAGTCCGCCGGCCCAGGCGGTGGCGGGGATGACGGTGGCCCAGCCTTTGGCGTGGGCGTAGACGGTGGTGGCGGCGGCTCCGGCGGCAACGCCGGCTGTGCCGCCGGCCAAGCCGAGGAGGATGGCCTCGGACAGGAACTGGGTCCGGATGTTGGCCTTGGTGGCGCCGAGCGCGCGGCGCAGGCCGATTTCGGAGCGTCGTTCGAGGACGGAGATGACCATGATGTTGGCGACGCCAACGGCACCGACCAGCAGGGCGACGGCGCCGAGGCCCAGGAACAGTCCGTTGAGCGCGCCCTTGGCGTCGGCCTGGGCGATGAGCGCGGCCGACGGCTGGGAGACATCGACCTGCTCGGGGTTCTCCGGGTTGGCCTGCGCGGCGAGGAGGCTGTCGACGGCCTTGACTTGGCTTGTCTGGGCGCGGAGGTAGATGGCGGAGGGGTGGCCGTCGAAGTGCAGGTACTTCTCTGCGGCGGGGTAGCCGATCAGCACGGAGGAGTCGATCTGGGGGGCGAGCACGGCGGGCCGCAGGATGCCGGCCAGGTAGAACCACTGGCCGCCTACCCAGATCCGCTCACCCGGCCAGATCCGGTCGATGCCGAGCCGCTGCGCGGCGACGGCGCCGAGGACGGCGACCGGCTCTTTGGCGGTGGCGGCGTTCAGCCAGGCGCCGCGGGTGATGGACGTGCCGACGGCGGCGGGCAGGCCGAGGCTGGCCGCGTCCACGGTCAGGGCGTTGGTGTCGACCGAGGGGACCAGCGGGCTCCGGTACGCCGAGGCGGTGACGGTCCCGGTGTCCTGCACGGCGGTGACGCCGGGCAGCCGGCCGGTCATCGCCGGGGCGGCCTTCGGGAGTTCCGCAGTGCCGCCGGTGAAATCCTGGCCGTTGGTAACGGTCAGCAGGTTGGTGCCCAGCTTGCTGATCTCCGTCAGCAACCCGGCCTGCGAGGACGCGGACAAGCCGAGGACGGCGACGATCGCGGCCACCCCGATCGCGATCCCCAGCGCGGACAGCGCGGCGCGGAGCTTGCGGGTGCGCAGCCCGGTGCCAGCCAGGCGTGCGAGGTCGGCGGGCCGCAGCCGGGCCGGCATCGGGACGGCGGGAGCGGTCATGGCGTTCCTTCCCGCGCGTGCCGCGGGCGGCCGGCCAGCCGTTCCGCGGTCTCGCCGCGCGCCGCGGCCGTGGTATCGGCGGTGATCCGCCCGTCCAGCATCTGGATCTGGCGGGGCAGCCGGGCGGCGATGGCATGGTCGTGGGTGACCACGATGATGGTGGCCCCCCCGGCATTGAGTTCCTCCAGCAGATCCAGCAGCGCGGACCCGGCCGCGGAGTCCAGGTTGCCGGTCGGCTCATGGGCCAGCACGATCGTCGGCCGGCCCGCCACCGCCCGGGCGATCGCGACCCGCTGCCGCTCACCCCCGGACAGCTGCGTCGGCCGCGCTTTCAGCTTGCCTCCCAGCCCGACCCTGCCCAGCGCCGCCGCAGCCTTCTGCCGCCGCTCCGCCAGGCCGGCGCCGGCATACAGCAGGCCCTCGGCGACGTTATCCAGCGCGGTCTGGTGCTCGGCCAGGAAGAACTGCTGGAACACGAATCCGATCGAGGTGGCCCGCAGCGCCGAGACCGCCCGGTCGCTCATCGCCGCGACGTCCAGGCCGGTGACCCGCACTATCCCGGCGGTGGGCCGGTCCAGGGTGCCCATCAGGTGCAGGAGTGTCGACTTCCCCGACCCCGACGGCCCGGCCACCGCTACCAACTCCCCGGCCGCGACGCTGAAGCTCGCTCCGCGCAGCGCCGCCACCGGCGGCTGTCCCGGGTAAGTCCTGGTCACGGAGTCCAGCTCCAGCACCATCCCCGGCCCGTCGCCCGCCCCCCGCGCGAGCAGCGGACCGCCCGCAAGCCCGGCGGAGACGGCCGGCGCGGCGGGGACGGCCCGGGCGCGGGCCCTCACCGCCGCACCATCTTCAGGCCGGTGATCCCGGACAGGTCACCGAAGCGCCCGCGGTCACGGGCCACCGCCTGGCCCGCCTGACGTTGCCGGCCATGAGTTCTCATAGCGCGGGCACCACGACATGCTGCCCGGCGGCCAGCCGGGTTCCGGTGACCTGGACCAGCCCGGCGGCGTCGTCGAACACCCCGGGTGTCACCGGTACCAGGTGATGGCCGCCCGGGCCGGTCACCTCCACGGCGTATCCGCCGCCGGCCCGGGCCAGCAGCGCGTCCACCGGCACCACCAGCGCATCGCGCACAGCGCCGGTGGTGACCGCGACCTCGACCGGCGCCTGGTCCAGGCCCCCGGCCGCCTTGGGGTGGCGGAGCGCGACCTGCACGGTGACCGTGGCCGAGCTGCCTGAGCCGCTGGCGACCTTCCCCACCGACGCCACCCGCCCGGGGGTCACCGCGGCGTCGGGCAGCGTGACGGCGACCTTGTCGCCGGCCTTCACCTCGGTCTGCTGGTCGGCGTTCAGCGCGATGGTCACCACCCGCCGCGCTGACGTCGCAGACAAGATCGTCCCGGACGCCGCCGACCCCAGCGACACATCCGCCTTGCTCACCCGGATCGCGGCGGGCAGGAACACCGCCTGGCCCAGCGGCGGCGGCTGGTTATCGGTCCAGCTAGGTTCGGCTGCTCATGGCTGCATGAGCTGGTGGTTGTGAGGGGTCGTTGCTGTACTTCTGTGCTGTGTGGCTACGGCTGCGGGTCGTTGGCTAGCTGTCTGGCGACGGTTTCAAGAGCGTACATAACTCAATGTCCGGCGGGGTTCCTACCTGGGCTTTCATCGGCCGCGCCCACCACGTCACCCAAGATCATCCCGTGTATATCCCGCGCTCGGAGGCGTTCAGCGCTCGGAAGGATTCCAACCCGGGTCTTCAGCACCGTCCGGCGCCCGGAAGCCGGTTGTTACAGGCGGCCATCGCTTGGCTGGCGAGGATGTCACGTAGCTCGTACGTGATGCCGTCTGGGTACCGGTCCAGGGTTGCCTCAAGATCGCACCGCTGGGCCGGGGTTGAGTATGCGGCCAGCTCGCGCTCTAGCTCAGAGCGCCGCTTGCGAGCCGCCTTGGGGCTGGCCGGAGTTAGCAGGGCGGACAGGAGGAACAGGACTCCGGGGAAGAAGACCAGGCTGCCCATGCCGCTGCGCAGCATGACGCCGACCACCGTGAGCACCACCCCGGCCAGCGTGGGCCGCGAGCGGGTCCCCACGGCGCGGCCCAGCCGCATTAGGCCGATGACTGTGAGCAGCGCGCCTGTACGGATACACCTGCGGATCCGCCCGGTGCGTGCGAGCCGCGTGAGCCTGGGGGCACCGTACCGGCCGGACGAGCTCCACACCACCAGGTTCCGCCGATGCGGTCGCAGCCTCATCGCAGCCTCCTGCACCCCTGGCTCCGCTCTGCGTGTCCTCAATGGTACGCTCCTCCGCTCTTTAGGAGCATGCCGTGCGCGGGCTGGATGCAGCTTGCGAAGGAGGCGGGATATTCATCGATCCCCCTGAGATCCCTTTGAAATCTCATCTCCGAGAACAAGACCCTGACCTGCGGATTGGTTGCGGGTCAACGACAGAACTCGCTGACCAGCGGGTTTGGCCGGATGCGGGGGTGCTGATCCCGCGCTGGGCGGCTTGATCTCCCGGAGTTTTCAGGTGTTTGTGGTGTCTTTGCGCAGGATGAGCTCGGCGGCCTGGCCGGAGATGGCTTCCATCTCGGCGACGAGGCGGCGCAGCTCGCGCTGGTTAGCGATCCATTCGGCGTAGCGGGCGGCCTGGTCGCTGGTCAGCCGCCGGGTGATGGTCTTGCCGGCCACCTTGCGGGTTAGCTGGTAGTAGGGGCCGTGCGGGCGGGGCGGGTCTGCCTGGCAGCGGCAGCCGGGCTTGCCGCAGTAGGTGTAGCGGCGGACCAGGCTGCCAGGGACGGCGAAGCCGAGCCCGGCGAGGCGGGCTGCCGTGGCCTGGTAGCGGGTGTGCAGCCGGTCGATGTCGTCGGCCATGGTCTCATCCTTGCCGCCGGCGGGCGTGTCTTCCATCATCCCGGGCCGGACAGTATATAGGCTGTCCGAAACCGTGAGGGCCGATTTCCGGCGGATCATCGGTCTTCTGCAGCAGCCGCACGCCGCCATTGGGCCGCGCGGTTTCGACCGCCCCGTCTGGCACTGCGCGGTCCGGGCCGCGCCAGAAGACAAGCTGCTGTCCGACGATGAGTGGGCGCAGATCGCGGGTGACATCATGCACCGCACCGGGCTCGCCCCGTACGGGCAGGAAGACAACGCCGTCCGCTGGGTCGCTGTCCGCCACGGCGGCGACCACATCCACATCGTCGCCATGCTCGCCCGCCAGGACGGCGCGAAGCCCCGTCTGTCGAACGAGCGATACCGCGTCCGGGATGCGTGCCGGGCTGCCGAGGAACTATATGGGCTGCGGCGAACCGCCCCGGGGGACCGGACCGGAGCCCGGCGCCCAACCCGCGCAGAGACCGAGAAGGCTCAGCGCCACCGCCGGAAGGAGTCGCCCCGGATCACGCTCAAGCGGGCGGTCAGCACCGCCGCTGCTGGCGCATCTAGCGAGCAGGAGTTCTTCGTCCGTCTCGCGCACGCGGCGTGCTGGTCCGCAAGCGGTTCAGCACGCGCAGTCCCGGCGAGGTCACCGGGTACGCCGTCGCCCTCCCCGGCGACACCACCCGCATGGGCACGCTGGTGTGGTTCAGCGGCGGGAAGCTGGCCGCCGACCTGACTTGCCCAGGCTCCAGCATCGGTGGAAATCCGCCCCCACCGCGTCCGGCCAGAGGTTGATCCCAGCGGAACAAAATGCGATCTGGGAACATGCCGCCCGCGCTGCCAATGATGCTGCCGGGCAGATCGCCACCTGACTGGCACTGACCCCGCTGCGGCAGCGGACGCCGCATGGGCCGCTGCCGACACCTTGCACGCCGCCGCGTCCGCGCTGCGCAGCCGGGTCCTCCGTCAAGCCGCCGATTCCTTTGACCGCGCCGCCCGTGGCCCCTGCGGACGCATCCCGCGCCCCACGCCGGTCGGGAACAGCCTGCGCCATACGGCCCGGCTGCTGTCCGCCGCCGCATTCGGCAATGACCCGGTCGGCGCCCAGATCACGCTTATCACCCACCTTGCCGCGCTGGTCGAAGCCATCGCTGAACTGCGCGTGGCACAACGGCACGCCGCCCAGGCAGCCGCCGCGCGTCGGGCGGCTGAGCACCTGCACGCCGCCAGCGCTGGTTACGCCCCTCCGGTCTCGAACACGCGGACCAGGGCGCACACAGCAGCCGAGCGCGTCCGGCTCGATTTCCCCATGCCGCCCGGCCCGCTTTCGCCGGGGGCCGCTTCTCCTGTCAGCGCGCGCAGACCCGCTCAGCCCGGTCCTCATCCTTCACACGGTCCGGGACCACCCTCTCGGCGTGGTCGTATCAGATAGCCATCGGGTGCGGACCATGTTGCGCTGGCAGTCGTCTGCGACGCGAATGCTAGGACCAGCCCTCGCCCCGATATGCCTTGACCATCAGTCACCCCGGCCACATGATGAGAATGATTCATCTAGTTTCTAGCAAGGAGGCAACATGCGTGCTCAGTTCCTCGGCAAGGACCCGGAGTCTCAGGTGGACAACTCGCCGACGTTATTCGCTACGGACCGCACGGACCGCAGGACCTACATCGCTCAGGGGTGGATCGTCACCGACCCCCAGGCGCTCGCTGACATCGGCCCGGTGCCCAAGGGCGAGGCGATTATCGAGATCCCTGAGGATGTCCTGAGGTTCTACCAGCGCGACCAGCAAGAGGAGCAGCGCTGACTCAGCTCATCCAGGCGGGACCTGACTTCCGGCAGCTCTTTCACACCTTCGAATACACCGTCTTCCGCCTGGAGGTACGTGACCGCTACGACGCGCCGTACGAGAATGAGTCGCTGCGGAAGTTCCTCGCGGGCGAGCAGGACGACCTGCCCTGGATGCAGAGCTGGCTGGCCATGCTCCACGATCAGACCGCCAAAGGGCGCCGTTTCTCCCGGGTCCGCGTGGCGAGCCTGCCGCTCAACGATTACGGCCGGTTCGGCGTGTGGTGCGCGCAGTTCACCGGCGGCGCGGGCGAAGATATCCGTTACCTGAGTCGCGAGCAGGCGCAGGCCGCAAGGCTGCCCGCGCACGACTACTGGCTGTTTGACTCGCGAAAGCTGGTCAGGATGCACTTCGACGACGCGGACCGCTTCCTCGGCGGCGAGGTCATCGATGACCCAGCCGTGGTCGTGCAGCACAACTACTGGCGCGACGCTGCCTGGCACAAGGCAGTACGACGGGATGATTTTGCGACAGAACAGCACGTCGGCCTCTAACGTCCATGAGGCACGCTCCGCGCTGGGCAACCGCCTTCGCGAGCTTCGGCAGCAAGCCCGGCTCAGCGGCCGGCAGCTCGCGGAGGCGCTGTCCTGGCCGCCGTCGAAGATATCGAAGCTGGAGAACGGCCGCCAGACGCCCAGCGATGACGACATCCGCAGCTGGGTGCGGGCGACCCACGGCGAGGGCGAGACAGAAGCCCTGCTCGCCTCGCTGCACACCCTTGAAGAGCAGCACGCCGAATGGCGGCGCATCCTGCGTACCGGCCTGCGGCCCCGCCAGAATGAGCTGGCCGAGCTAGACCAGAAGACGCGGACCTTCCGGGCATTCGAGGCCACCGTCATTCCCGGGCTGCTCCAGACCGCCGAGTACGCGCGGGCGCGGTTCGCCGAGGGCATCCGGGTACTTAGGCTGCCGAATGACATCAACGAAGCCGTCCAAGGCCGGGTTAGGCGCCAGGAGATCTTGTACCGCCCGGACAAGCGGTTCCATTTCGTCCTGACGGAAGCGGCCCTGCGGATGCGCTTGTGCCCGCCCGCAATCATGCTCGGGCAGCTTGACCGCCTGGTTTCCTTCTCGGCGCTGCCCAATGTCCGCCTTGGCATCATCGGCTTCGAGACGCGGTACGCAACCTCCCCATGGCACGGGTTCTGGCTGTATGACAACGACCGCGTGCTGGTCGAGACCTACTCGGCAGCGCTGAACCTCGTCCAGCCCCAGGAGATCGCGCTGTACGGCAGCATCTTTGACGAGCTGGCCGCCGTCGCCAGCTACGGCATGGCGGCCCGTGCGATCATCACGCGCGTGATCGACGATCTCGCGGTCGAGGCACTCGGCGAGGATGGCTCGTAGTTTCTTGCCGCGACCGTAATAGTGGAATTTCTAGAAACTATGAGAAACTTTCTTGAATATTGACTGATCCTGGTCCTACTCTCCCGAGAGGACAGCCCCGGCAGCGGCTACCCGGGAGAGCATGTGAGCACGTTTGTCCCCCTGCCGAGCAGGGCGCAGATCGAGGATCTGCCAGCCCGCGCGCGTGAAGTCGTCGAGTACCGAAAAAGCGGCCTGAGCCTGAACCATATCCAGGGCTGCCCTTTGGACTGCGCCTACTGCATCCGGCACACATACGGCCTATGGGACCACCGCGCACCGCGCGCCCTGATGCCGGACGAGGCGGCCGTCGAGCAGCTCGTGACGCACCGGTACTTCCAGGCAGACGTCACGCCGCTGCAGATTTTCAATCGGGCAACCGATCCATTCCTGCCGAGCGTGAGGCCGCATACCCTGGCCGTGCTCAGCGACCTTGACGCCCGCGGCCTGCGGAATCATGTGCTCGTGATCACGCGGCACCAGATGAAGCCCGAAGACATCGGCTCACTCAACGAACTCGTCAACATCAAGCTCACGTTGCTGTTCACCTACTCCGGCATCGATGACAAGCGCATCGAACCCTACCCATCGCATGTCGCCGCCGAGTCGCTGAAGCTCATGAGCGCACAGTTACCGCGCCGGTACCGCACCATCTTGTACTGGCGTCCGCTGGTGCCAGGACTCAACGACAGCGACGAACACCTGCAGCGTGCCCGCGGCCTGAGCCAGCACGCCGACGCCACGGTGTTCACCGGCCTGTTCTACCGCGACCAGATCGCCGCCTACTATCGCGCGAACGGCCTCAGCGAACCGTATGACCAGACCGCCCGGCGGAAGATCGTGCCTGAGAAGCTTGAACGGCGCGTGCTTATCGCCTTCGCGGACTCAGCCTCGTTGTTCCGCAAAACCTCGTGCGCTGTCTCGTACGCGCACGGCTTGCCGGATTACAACGGGCACTTCGGTATCGGCGAGCTCTGCGACATCTGCCCACTGAGTCAGCTCGATCTGTGCCGCAGCGCACACCGCGTGCCAACCGCCGCGAGGATCCGCGAAGTCGCCAGCGCGCTACCCGAGGCCGACGGCCTCGTGGTCACTCGGATCACCAGCCGAGCGGCGGTCGTGTCGGGCCTGGCTGCGGAGCAACCGCGCTATTACCTGCAGCACGCGCTTAACTTCCAGGTGCACGACGCGGCGTACCCGCACTATCCACGCCGTCACGGACGCGCAGATCTCGGATGGAAGGCAACGCCAGATGACTGACTGGACGAGTCTCCGCTACGCGGTGGCGGACGTGGAGGGAAATGGCCAGCAGCCACCCGACCTCGTGGAACTAGCCGTGGCGCCCATCGCCGACGGCGCCATCGGCGAGCCGGCAAACTGGCTCGTCAAGCCGCCGCGCCCGATCAGCTATATGGCCACCCGCATTCACGGCCTGACGAATCAGGACGTCGCGGCGGCGCCAGCCTTCGCCGACATCGAGGGCGAGGTACGGCAGGCACTTGACGCCGACGTGCTCGTGGCCCACAACGCGCACGTCGACGTCGGCGTGCTGCGACGCCACCTGGGCGGCTGGGAATGCCCCGAGGTTCTCGACACGCTCAAGCTCGCCAGGCGGCTGCTGCCTGATCAACCCAGCTACAAGCTCGGCGCGCTGGTCGCCGCTTTCTCGCTCGCTGACGGCCTGCCCGAGGGCCTCGTCCCGCATCGCGCCGCCTACGACGCACTGGTGACAGCACACCTGTTCGTGCGGCTCGCCACACACGACGGCAGCGGCCCGTTGTCGCTCGAAGAACTCCGCGGCCGCAAACCGGGAGGCGGCAACGATGCTCCGTCCCTTTTCTAGTCACGAGCGCGGCCTGTTCGTCAGCGTGGACGGCCCGAGCGGCGCCGGGAAATCCACCATCGTCCGCCACCTCGCCCAGATGCTCGTGGCAGCAGGCGAACATGTGCACGTCACCGCCGAGCCCTCCGACGGGCCAATCGGCGCGCTGTGCCGCGAGCTAACTGAATCGGTCACCGGACATGCGCTCGCCTGCTTGTACGCAGCAGACCGCTATCTCCACATGGAGACAGAAATCCGGCCGCGCCTACAGCACTCCATGGTCATCAGCGATCGCTACCTTCCCTCCGGCCTCGTCATGCAGCGGTTTGATGGCGTTGATCCGACGTTCTTGTGGCTGCTTAACGCTGAAGCGGACCGCCCGGACCTAGCGGTCATCCTCGAAGCCGATCCCGAGGTCATCGCTGAGCGCCTGGCCGAGCGCGGACCGCATAACCGCTTCCAGCTTTCGCCCGGCAGCAGCCACGCGGAGGTTCATTTCTACCGGCAGGCCACCGATCGTCTAATCCAGGCCGGCTTCGACGTGCTCCGAGTGGAGTGCAACCAACGGTCAGCCGAGCAAGCGGCCGGGTTCATCCGAGACCGGCTCACGGCGTTCTTCAGCGCCTCACGAGGGGAATCGCGGACTGACGATCGTGGTGACTGCGGCCGATGAACGGCAGTACGAGCGCACACACGCCACCCGTCCCAATGAGGGTTTCTCGTGATACCGGACGCGGAACCGGCACCATGCGCGAGGCTGAGCCACGCCCGTTCGCGCACCGCGTCGCGCAGAGGGCGATACCTGTGCCGATGCCGCCTTCCTGGCCCGAGGAGATGTCCCTGGTGGCCAGGTGGCCGCTGCGGGACTTCATCGAACTCGGCGCACTGCCCGGCGCGGTGCCATCCGCGCGGTACCACTGCCGGCAGGTGCTCTGGGAATGGCACCTGACCGGGTTAGCCCGAAATGCCGAACTCCTGGTCAGCGAGCTGATCACCAACGCTGTCGCCGCGTCTCGCTCCGCGGGCAGCCCTGCCGTGCGGCTGTGGCTCCTCTCCGACATCGCACGTGTGCTGATCCTGGTCCAGGATGACAGCCCGCAACGGCCAGCCCGCACCGAACCGGCCGCCGACGCCGAGTCCGGCCGCGGCCTGCTCATCGTGGAAGCCATCAGCAGCCGGTGGAACTGGTACGCCCCCAGCCCAGGCGGGACCGGAAAGGTGACCTGGGCGCTCCTGGACCCGCCAGGCGCGCAGGAGTGACGAAGTTGGCCGTGCCCCATGCAGGCGCCTGTCAGCCGGATTCTCTCAGCGGCGGCGCGTGACTTCGCTGGGGGTAGCGGGGGTCGAGCGTGGCCGACGTGCAGGGCGTGTCGACCCGGAACAGGTGACGGGTTTTCCCGTCCTTAGGCAAATTTCTTTGGCGCATTTAGTGGTACAGAACGGGCTGTACTGAACTCTAGCGAACTTGTGCGTACTCATGCGGACGGAGAGCGACTATTCGATCATGCCCATCCTATTTGACATGGATGCGGGCGATTGGCATAACTTGAGATGCTATCCCGTCGTACCAGGTCAGCGTAGGGGGACGATCTGGGGAGCCGGGTCATTTCATGGGCAGTCGAGGTGTGATGAGAATGGCGGGTCAGCTCCATACTGCTGCAGAAGCCGCGGGAATGCTTAAGGTCCGCGAGTCATGGCTCAGAACCAAGGCAGCGGCCCGCTTGATTCCCTGCACATTCATCGGCAAGCACCTGCGATTCAGCGATGACGACATCGCGGAGATCATGAAGGCCGGGGCGCGCCAGCCGGTCACGGCACGCGAGCGCGGCTCCAGCCGCAGGACCGCCTGACGGCCGCTCGCGGCAGCCGCCATTGTGAGCCAGGGCGGTGCGGGACCGGCCGACACGGCCAGCGAGGCCACAGGGAGAGCGCATGGCATACGCGGAGAAGCGCGGGAAGGGGCCGCAGCCCTGGCGGGTCAAGTACAAGCTGCCGAGCGGCACGGATTCCAGCGAGTCCGGGTTCGAGACCAAAGCCGCCGCGCTCACCTGGGGCCGTGACCAGGAGGCCAGGATCCGTGAGGGCCGCTGGACCGACCCGGGCGCGGGAAAGATCACGGTCAGCGAGTGGATCGACCGGTGGCTGGCCATGCAGGACGTCGGCGTCAGCACGCAGGACAACCGCGAGTACCTGATCCGGCGGTTCATCCGGCCCGCCTGGGGCGCCAGCGTGCTGAACTCCCTCAGCACCGAGGAGATCACCAGATGGGAGAACGGCCTGTCCGCCAGGACCGGGATCTCCCAGCGAACCGCCCGCGCTGCCCGCACGCTGCTCGGCACCATCCTGGGCGACGCGGCCGCCATGAAGCCTCCGCTGATCCCGTACAACCCAGCGCTCCGGCCCCGCAACCGCGGCCGCAAGACCGGCCGTAGGCTCCAGCATGCTCCGCAGCACGTGTGGGCAACGCCGCTGCAGGCCTTACTGCTCGCTGAGAGGGCCGCGCTACTGTCCGGCCGCGATGATGACTTCACCATGATCGTCACGATCGGGTACACAGGCCTGCGGTGGGGCGAGATGATCGGCCTGGAGCGCGGCTATGTCCGCCAGTCCGAGATCCATGTCGAATGGCAGCTCCGTGAGGTCAACGGCAGGTTCCACCGGCTCCCGCCCAAGGACGACTCCTACCGCAGCCCCAGCTGGGAGCCGAACCTGCCCGTCGACCTGCCCCCGTTCCTCGCCGAGCTGCTCACCCGCCAGATCCAGGACCGCCCGCACCAGAAATGCGCCTGCGCCGGGCAACACGGCGGTAGCGGCCAGTACGTCTTCCTCGGCCCGACGGCGGCCACTACCGGCGCAGCAACTACGCCCGCCGCGTGTTCCGCCCCGCCTGCGACGGACGGCACGAAGCCACACCAAGCCGCCCCGCCCGCGTGGTCATTGCTGACGTGACCAGCTGGCCGGGCATCCCCGTCGCCGCCTGGCCAGCCACCCAGCCGGGCACCAGCCCCGGCAGCTCAGGCGCAGACGCTAACACCGGCGCTGGCATCCGCATCGGCGACGCAGGCCAGGACGCCAGCTACAGCCCGCCCCGCGGCCGCGGAATCCAATCCATCCCGGACGACACCCCGCTCGCCTGCTGGCTCCCGGTCAGGGTCGGCCTTACTCCGCATGGCTTGCGTCACAGCCACAAGACGTGGATGGCCGAAGACGGCATCCCCGAGATCCTCGCCGAGCAGCGACTCGGCCACCAAGTACCCGGGATGCGCGGCCTGTACGCTCACGCATCGGACCGGATGCGCGACGAGCTCAAGGCCGCCCTCCAGGTCCGCTGGGAAGACTCCCTGCGCGCCCGCGTCGCCATTAACCCGCGCTCGCCGGTGCCGCTGCTCGACGAGCTGCTGGCGCCACACCGCGACGCGACCCGGCAATCAGCACAGGCAACACCACGAGCAACCCAGCGGCAGCCACCAGCACCTGTGGACAGGAAGAAGATGATCTCCCAAATTCCTCCCAAACGACCGGAAGCCGTCACCACGGCGACTAGGCTTGAGCCAGTCCTGAGTGCTTCTGACCTGGCCATATACCAGGAACGATTGGGTGGAGCTAAGGGGACTCGAACCCCTGACCCCCTGCTTGCAAATCGCCGTATTCACCCGAGTAAATGCCGCTGAGCTGGGCGGGTGACTGTCCGCATGTGACCGTGGCGTACCGCTGCTGACCGGGGGTAATGGCACGTCAATGGCACGCTGATCTTGCCTTGGGCTGTGCCGCTTCCAGCCTGCCCAGCCTGTCATCCCGTCTGCCATCGACCCGCCCGCCAGGCCTGCTGGGTTCGCCCGGATTGATGGCGGGCGGGATGGCAGGCGACCCTCATCCCGGAGCCGGAGTGCCCCGCCGGAGGCATTTGATCCGTAGATCAGTGCGGGGCGTCCAGTCAGTACGCCAGGATCCGTATCCGCAGGTCAGGGTCCGCGGATCGTCCAGTCCAAGGCCTCTAATCCGACTAAGTCCGCGCAGTCTGTGAGAGAGGCGTGATAGACCACGAGCTGGTGGACCGCACCGAGGCCGAGATCTGCGGGGGACTGAGCGCCCGGTCAACTGTTACAGCTGCCCAGGCATTCCAGAGATCCGGGGATATAGAGCGCCCGGCCGGAGAGGTCGCCGCAGTCAACTCGCTCCACCTCGATCGGGCCACCGCAGTTAGGGCAGTCAGGTGGCCATTGGGCGTCGAACTCTTCAGCGGTGTACCCGCCGGGCTGTGGCCGCGCGTTGCCCTCGGAGAACTTGCCGTCCGAGTCGAAGTGCCATCCTTGCTCGCTCATACCGTCACATTCTTCCTTGTAGCCGAGTTCCCCAGCGAACAGCGCCGCGAGATCCGGAGTATGACCGATCAGGCATCACGCGCCGCGACCGCTGCCCGGCCACCATCTGACCTGGCCCACTGCTGGTGAGCGCCTAGGTGGCTTGTCCGTGACGACCGTGATTTACCACTGATCCCCGTCCGATCGGGCACGCTACGGGCATGTCGTCTGCGGTCGCGCCCGGTGCGCATTTTGAATTTCGTGACCGCCCGCACTGTGCAGGGGATGGCCCGCGTCCGATCCGGGCAGGCTCCCGCCTGACCCTTGGTCTCTGACCGGAGGGGGTGCAGAGGCTCCAGTGCTCAAGGGCGGGTCCTGAAGATCATTTCTGTGAAGCGGTTAGAAATGATCTTCGGGTGCCCTTGACGATGGAGGGGCACCCCCGGACACTGAGCGGGCCATCCCCGGACCTGAACCTCTGTCCGCTTCCTTATCAGGTCTCCTCCGCAACTTGGCTGATCTGCGTCAAGCCAAGTCACGATGCCTGTGGCGCTGTCAAAGAGTTACCGTGGTTGCCCTCAGCCGACCATTCGAGGAGGCACGCCAGGGGCATGGCTCGCACCTTTTAAAGCTCGCTATGCAATGCCGATGCGTTTATGGTGCAATACTATTTTCATGGTCGCAGAATTCCTCCTTGACCTCTTTTTCTGCAGGCCAGAAAGTCTGTCCGAGGAGGACTGCGATTCTGCTGCGATAAAACGTCAGAAAACCTATGAGGCCCACAGTCCCTACCGCAGTCCAATATGCCAAAAAGATCGGGATGTAGCTCTCGAAAGCTGCAATCGGAAGCATCATCCCCATCGGAGAAAACAGAACAAAAAGGATTAGCGTCGCGACTGATCGCCGCCAGACCCCAATGACGAAGGCCCCCGCCGAGATCACTGCTACAGAGATAAAGTGATACAAATACCAGTAAAATCCCGTACCTGCAAGGCCGCCGTAGAGGCGAACTAGGATCTCGTCATGCTGAATCGGAAGCACGAGGACGATGATCGACACTCCAGCGCCGATCAAAGTAAATGTGAGAGCCAATAGGATCAACTGCAGCCAGCTATCGGAAGGCTCGATCTTGAAACTCGATCGGCTGTTCTCTTTATCCACCTTACCGGCCCCCGCCTCGCTAGCCTCCAGTGCCATTGTTATTATGAATGCCAGCGCCAGCAGGATGCACACCCAAAGGATTGAGGCATGTATCGCTGCGGCTACGACATTTAGAGCGATGCCAATAAAGGAAAGTGCCAAAGCTCTTACGGGTGTCCTGCGAAAAACCCGCTTTATGGTATCTCTCACTGTGAATGATGTACCTACCTTCCTCAGTCCCCACCGCGACAACCTTCAGTCGCTAGTGGGCACTCGCGGTTGAACCTTATCGGCTAGAGCCCCATCAGTCTGCTCCCTTCTTCTTCACATGCGCCAATCCCCCGGTGAGTGGACGCCGGGTCCAGGTTCGGTGCAGCCGATCGTGCAGCGACGCCCGTAGGGCGACCTAGACGCGGCGGCCCGAGCTGGATAATCGAGAGCGAGGAAGACGGCCTGCAGTACCTTGCCCGTGCCGTCATGCCGTGCAGGATCAATATGCGCCAGGAAAGTGGCCCGGCGTGCGGCCCGGGCGGGCCTCCCAAGGCAGAGCCCGGGCCGCTGACGCCGGGCCAGCGGCGCCGTCAGGCGCCGCCTTGATCATGTACGGCTCAATTCGGCAACGGTCATCGCGACATCGACGCGATACCGGAGACAGGTGGGCCTCTTCGTCCCGAAGTCAAATTGGGACTCGGCCAGCCTGGCGCCTCGCGACGGCTGACCTGCTACCGCCCTTCGGCGTCTGGTGAGGCCAGAGGGATCATCAATCAGTTGGTCATTCGGCCCGGGGGGTTGAGCGGACGGCGCCGGGCTTGACGAGGCACGGAGAGGGACGGCTTGATCATGAGAACAGGACCTCGATCTACGCAAACGTGGGCTGTCAGGTTGAATTGGGCATATATCGGGCACTGTTGCCCGGCGCTTGGCGAAACAGGATGTCCGTGGACGTGGCGCCCGGACCAGGAACCGCAGGGAGCGCTCGTGATGTCGCCGCGCTGATCGGTCGGGTCCGCAAGGCACTCTTCGGGTCCTAGGTGCAGACCGACCTGTACACTCCTTGCGTACCTTTAAGTTCTTCCGTCTCGGTAGGGCTATGCACTTCGCGCTGTCCGCGAGATGCTCGCCGCATGGTCCGACCAGGCACGATATCGTCAATCAATCTTAGGCCACATCGTAGGAATCGGCCCCGAAGTCTACAGTGTGGCGAGGTGGAGGAGTGCTTGCCTGACAACATTTTCTTCGGGTATGCGAGCACGCCTCCTTTGTCCCGCGAGACGCTGCACAGAGCTTCCGAAGCGATCGGCCAACTGGGCCCGCACGTACGATCTTGGGAAGATCTCAGAATCGGCGGCAGGCTCGTTATTTCATCAGTCTTGTCAGCTATTGATGAATCAGAACTTTCCATCTTCGACGTCTCTACTCTGAGTCCAAATGTGTTGTTCGAACTCGGATACGCTATCGGCCGCGGCCGTCGCATCTGGATTCTTCTAGACGGGACCGACGACGGGACGCGTAGCCAGTGGAATCGATTCAGGCTTCTTTCAAGCGTAGGGTATCGTGAGTGGGCTAATTCTGGTGACATTCGAAAGCAGTTTCTTATCGATCAACCGCATCTGGCTGAGAAGACAGTCTATGACGACCTAATCGAACCAACTCTTTCCGAAGGGCCGCGCGGCGCAGCTGTCTTCTACCTGCCGATGCCATACGTTACGGACGCCAGTAAGCTGGTTGATCGCCGCCTCGGCGCCGAGGCCAGCCAAGGTGTTCGACTAATCACCGCTGATCCAACGGAATCAGCTCTTAACCCCCTCCCTTGGTACGCCCAGAAGGTCTACGAGTCTGCCGCTACTGTCGTCCACTTTGCGGCCCAGCGCAGGACTTTTGCGCCGATACAGAACGCACGGCTTGCACTCGTCGCAGGCCTGGCTACCGGACTAGAGCGACCGGTGCTGATGCTGGCGGAGGAAGACTACAGTGCGCCTTTTGACTACCAAGACCGACTGAAGTACTACACTTCTGCGGACCAATGCTACGAGTACGTTGAGAACTGGCTTACCGCACAGCAAATCCGACCGGACGAGAAGTATCGGACACGTAGGCTGCAGCTCGTTACACAGCTACGCGGACTCAGCTTCGGCGAGCATGTGGCAGAGAACGAAAGCGAAGCGCTGTCAGACTACTTCGTCGAAACGGCTTCATTTGACCAGGTTCTCAAAAGTCGCCTCATGTTGTTCGTAGGACGCAAAGGGGCAGGCAAGACTGCGAATATGCTGCAGGCCGCGTCTCGTTTGAGCGAAGACGTGAGAAATATGGTTGTGGTTATTAAGCCGGCATCTTACGAATTCGGCGCACTTGTCGCGCTCCTGGGAAAGTTGCCGGGCGAGCTTAAAGATTATTTTATCGAGGCTCTGTGGAGTTTCTTGCTGCAATCTGAGATTGCACGGTCAGCCGTGGTAGCCATAGAAGCGCGCCCAGTTGGAGTACCTTACAGCGAAGCTGAACTCGATCTAATCCGTTTTGTCGATGAGTCTCCATTTCGCATTCGTGAAGAATTTGCTACTCGCTTTGAAGAGACGATCCGATACTTGCAGGAGTCGGGGGTCTCTGATTCCGGAAGCGTTGCCTCGGGCCGTGACCTGCTGAACGAGGCATTGCACCTGGAGGCAATCCGCAGGCTGAGGGCACTCCTTGGACCCGTGCTAGCTGGCAGGGAGCGAGTAGCGGTATTGATCGACAACTTGGATAAGGCATGGGATCGCCGAGCTGACCTGGACCCACTGGCACATCTTCTTCTTGGATTGCTTGGAGCGGTGGGTAGAGTGGCCCAGGACTTTGACCGCGAGGATAGCTGGCGCCAGAAGGTGGAGCTTACGCTGGTAGTTTTCTTGCGGAGTGACATCTATGCTTATATACAGCGGGTTGCCCGTGAGCCGGATAAGATCCCAACGCAGATTCTTTCTTGGTCAGACCGCCGCTTGCTGCTGCGGTTGATCGAGGAGAGATTTTTGGCTGTTCGTCCTCCGCTGACAGCACCGGAGGAGCTGTGGGAACGATTTTTCTGCGCTACGGTTAAGGACATGGAGACCCGAGCATACCTACTTTCGCGAGTGCTCCCTCGGCCTCGGGATATGGTGTACCTGTGTAATGCGGCTGTCATGGCAGCGGTGAATAGTCGCAACGACAAGGTGCAGGAAGCGGATATTTTGGCGGCGGAGCGGAGCTATTCGCAGTTTGCATATGAGGCGCTTCTTGTCGAGAACGGCATTACTGTTCAACAGTTCGAAGATGTTCTACTCGAATTTATGGGCTCAGATCCGGTGATTCCGGCTTCAGCAGCCAAGGCGTACGTCGAATTGGCTGGAATACCGACAGATAAAGTTGGAGCGGTTATCGATCGGCTGAAGGCCATTTCATTCCTTGGCATAGAAGTGAATGCGGACGGCTTTGAGTACGTTGAAGGGGGCCCGGATTCCAAGCGGTTGGAAGTACTTGCGCGGAAGTACGCTGATCGAGTTAAGGCCGAGCCACGCTACTCCATTCACCCGGCTTACCGGATGTACTTGGAGATTAACAGCTTACAGCCGCGCTAGCCTAGCCTGTACCGGGGAGGGAGTCAGGCCGCCCGCGTGGCGCGTCGAAGGCGTGCCATTGACGGCCGTAGAGAAAGTTTGCCACAACCAGCCAGGCAGTCCGGGCCGCAAGCTGTGCGGCCAATTGGGGTCGACGCTGCCGGGTGCGGTGTCAGTGCGGTCTGACTCGGGATTCGAGAGTTTATGGGACTTGGAGCCTGTGATTGTGAATCTGGTCCTGCTTAGTTCGGCAGTGGGCGGGCGCGGAGTCTGAGCGTCAGGTCGGCGAGACTGGGAATGATGCATCCGGCTCCGGCGGCGGTGAGGCGCTCGCTGGTGGCGGGCGTGGTTGCGTAGCCGATCGGGTGGGCGCCGATGCCCTGGGCGGTGTCGATGCCTGCCTCGGTTGCGGTGATGAGTGCGCAGTCGGCTGGCGTGGTGCCGAGTGCGTGGATGGTGTCTTCGAGGAGATGCGGGAACGTCTGCAAGTGTCCGGGCGGGAAGCTGGCTAGGGCGGTGACGTTCCGGGCCTGGTCGGCGAGTCCGTGCTTATCGAGGTAGGAGCTGACGGCCTTGGCGGAGTTGCGGCTGATGACGGCGGGCGTCCGGCTAGAGTCGCGGCAGGCGGCCAAGGCCTCATGCACGTAGGCAGCGGGGCGCGCCGTGTTGGCCGCTGTTAGCTCGATGCTGGTGAGCTCGGCGTCGAGGCGGGCTGCGAGGCTGGGGCCGATTGCGACGGCGTGGGCGATGATCTCGATGGGGTCGCTGGTCGTGGCGATGGCCGCTGGCGGTTCGGCTGCCGTCTCGTTGCAGAGAATGGCGCGGAGCTGGTTGGCCGTGTCGGGCGGCATGGCGGCGGTGAGGTCGCAGATCGGGCCGTCGAGGTCGAAGATCAGGTGCCGCGCCTGGCTGAGGATGTTGTCGAGTGCCGCGTACGGGGACACATGGCCTGCTTGCGCATCCTGTGGGCTGGCGAGGTCGGCGGTCTGGATGAGCGGGATGAGCTGGCTGACGAGCGGGGGCGCTGCGGCGATGGTCGCGGCTGAGTTCAGGTCGTGGGGGTGGCCGTTGGCGTCGGTGACGGCGGCGCCTGCCTCGCGGGCGATCAGGACGCCTGCGGCGGTGTCCCAGGGTTTGTTGCCGAGGGTGATGCTGGCGTCCAGCCGCCCGTCGGCGACCCACGCTAGGTCAACGGCGGCGGTGCCGAGCATGCGGATGCGGTGCACGCGGGGGGTGAGCTGGATGGTCGCCGCCAGGCGCAGCTCGTTCTTGCGGTCGGCTCCGTCTCCGGTGGCGTAGTCGCCGATCGCGACCACGGCGTCGCGGAGGCGGGCGGTGGTGCTGGCCTTTAGGGGCCTGGTTCCGGCGTAGGCGCCGTGGCCTTCGACGGCGTGATACCGCTCGCCCAGGAACGGGGCGTCAATGACGGCCACGACCGGGCGGCCGTCACGCAGCAGGGCGAGCGAGACGGCGCACAGCGGGAGACCGTGAGCGTAGTTGGATGTGCCGTCGATGGGGTCGAGCATCCAGAGCCAGCCGGTGCCCGGGTCGCCGGACTGGCCTTCTTCCTCGCCGAGGAATCCGGTGTCCGGGGTGGCCTCGTGCAGGTAGCCGCGGACGGCGCGCTCGATCGCCAGATCGACGTCGGACACCAGGTCGCGGTCGGATTTCTCGGTGACCGAGGCGGGCCGCCGGGTCCGTATCAGCTCGCTGGCGATGTCGGCGGCGCGGAGGGCAACCGGCAGGAGTGACCCGGGATCGGCCGTCATATCTGCCTGCTCCGTTCCGCTATCGCGTCGTAGACCTGCTCGAAGACCGGGTACAGGCCGCCGGGGGTGCCGTTGCGGCGCATCAGCAGGGTCGGGGAGTCGATGCCGCGGGCCTGCGGAAGGTAGGGCTGCACGACGCACGCCCGGTCATCGACCAGCACGATGTTAAAACGGATCGTCTCGTCGTAGACGCCGAGCCGCATGCGGTCGCGTGCCTCGGCGGGCAGCCGGTCCCGCAGCCGGGACATCACCTGAACGTTGAGGCTGGTCAGGCCGACCAGGTGCCCGGCTGGGTGTTCCTCCTCCCGTTCGCGGGCCTTGATCGCCTCGCCGCCCGGGTCCAGGAACAGGCAGCTGAGCTGGGTACCGCCGCAGAGCATTCGCTGCAATTGGTGATCGGGTACCTGCTGGCAGATCAGGTTGAGCGACAGCCCAGCGGCACGGATGCGGCTGGCGCCGTCAAACAGCGCGCTTAGCTCGATGCTGCCCGCGAACTCTGAGCGGCTGGCGAAGACTGCAACGACATCCGCCGTGCCCGCGATCACGGGGAGACCATGCGCAGCCCGCGCAGCCGGACTGATGCTCGTCGCGGGCGCCGGGATGCCGTCCGGGCAGGGCTGGAAGAGCTGGGCGGATGAGTACCCGGTCAGCATGTGCTCCAGGACACGGCAGTGATCGGTGTGCGGCAGGCCGCGTAAATCCCCGGTCAGCCATCGGTGGAACTGGGCGCGGCTCGGCGGTATGCCGCCGCGCTCGCGGTCCAGCGAACGGGCGGCTTTCTCGTAGGCCAGGCGGAAGCTGCCGTACCTTTGCAGGCCCTTGTCCTCCAGCAGCGCCGCTAACAGTGTCGGCTGCCCGGTCATCGGCCGCTCCCGTTCCCGCGCTCGAAAGGGGCTTCCCGGTAAGGCTAGCGGAGCGCCGGGACGGCCATGAGACACAGATGAGACATCCACGCCAGAGACGGGACAGTTACGGAGCAACCACGCGACGTGACGGCCGGGATCATCGGCGGCATGACATGCGCGACGGCTGCTGGCACTGGCCCGTGCTGCTGGTGCGGCGGCAGGGGCTGGAAGCTGCTCACCCTGCGGCGGGCTGCGGCGAGCGGCGGCGATGCTGATGAGTGCGGGCTGCTGCGGCGCCGTCGCGTTGCCTGCCTGGGCTGCGGCGGCACCGGCTCGCAGCTGCCCGGAGGGGATGCGCCGTGATGCGCTTATTCGAGTGGGGCGTTGCTACCGAGCGGGGCGGGCAGCGCAGGCTGTCGCCGGTCGGTATCACCGATGAGGAGCCGCGGGCACGGGCCCGGATGCTCGAAGCACTGGGCCAGGTTCCCTATGGCGTCCCGGCGCGCGGCTGGGTCACGGTCGTGCGGTACGTGCCGGGGCTGAACATCTACGACCGCTACCACACGCCGGTTCGCGCCGAGCGTGACCCGGGCGGCGCGGTGCGGATGCTGACCGGCGGCCATGACTGACCCTTGCGCCTGCGTGGGCGGCGTGATCGCTGCCGGAACCGGGTGCCCTCCCGTCCGTGCCTGGGGCCTGCCGGGCGGCTGATGAGCGGGTGCGGCGGCACGTGCGGGTGACCTCGCGTGCCGTCGTGCCTTCCACCGTCCTTTGCTGCTGCTGGATGCCATCAGGTGACAACTTGTGCTGATGACGCTAGCCTGACCTGATAAGTCAGCAGTCCAGAGCGGACGGGCACATGGGATATGACTACGCGCCACCGAAATACGCGCAGGTGGTCACCGAGATTAAGCGGCGGATCGAGCGGGGCGAGTACCCGCCCGGGTCGCTGCTGCCGTCCGAGCATCAGCTCGTGACCGAGTTCGGCGTCTCGCGGCCGACGATCGTCAAGGCGCTGTCAGCGCTGCGGCAGGACGGGTGGATCGACACCCAGCAGGGCAAGGGCAGCTTCGTGCGGGGTCGCCCTGCCCTCGACGGCGCCGAGCGCACCCGTCCCGCGCACGGGGTGCTGGAACTCCCCGAGGCCCAGCTCGCCGGGCAGCTGGTGCAGGCCGGGGTGAAACTCGCCCCGCCGCACATAACCGCGCTGCTCGGACTCCAGGCCGGGGCCAGGGCATTCCTCCGGCAGCGGCTGCTGACCGAGGACGGCGAGCCCGCCGAGCTGGCATCCGCATGGCTACCGCTGGAACTGGCCGCAGGCACCGACCTGGCCTCGCCGGACCTGCTGAACGAGAGCATCCGCCAGCACCTGCAGACCCGCCGGAAGATCCGGTTCGACCACGCCGTCGAGCAGATCACCGCCCGCCGCCCGGCCGGAGAAGAAGCCGCCCTGTTGCAGGTCGCCCAGGACGCCCCGGTGCTCAGCGTCATCGTCACCGCCTACGACGCGACGAGCCAGCCGATCCAGGTCAGCGACCTGGTACTGCCCGGCCAGCGGCACGAGCTGCGGGACGCCTACCCCTTCACCTAGACGGCACTCCGCCCTGTCATGTGCTGATTTTCCACCTGACTTGACAAGTCAGGTGGACGCACATACCTTGTCCTCATACCTGATAAGTCACGTCGAGGTCGTGAGGCAGACAGGAGAAGTCAGATGGCGATCCAAGGTCCGATCCCGGTGGAATTCGGCCACGTGTTCCCGCGTGGCGCGTTCGCCGCCGGAGGGTTCGAGCCAGTGCGGGACTTCGAGGCATCGAAGGCCGGGCGGTTCGTGCAGTCCAAGGACAAGCAGTCCGGGCTGCCGCTGTGGATGGTGGACGTGATCGACGCCGACCCGCAGGCGCGCGACAAGACCGCGCGGGTGAAAGTCGCGGCCGCCGATCAGCCGGTGCTGCCGCCCGCGCACGCCGGGATGCCGTTCACGGCGGTGGAGTTCACCGGCCTGACGGTCACCCCGTACGTGAACCAGGGCGGAAGGCTGGCCTACTCGCTGAAAGCGACCGGGGTCCGTGCTCCGGGCCGCAGCGGCGGGAAGGACGCGGCGGCATGAGCATCGGCGACGGCGGGTCGTTCGGCACGCTCAGCCTGCAGGCCGGTCCGGACGGGACCGCATGGTGCAACACGTACCCGGACACGACGCCGATCCTGACCATCGGCGCGGGCAGCACGACCGTGTGCCTCTCCGTCGCTGGCCAGACCGTCCCCGCGGAAGCAGCCAAGTTCGCCGCGCAGCTGGCCACGCAGGCGGCAAGGTTCGCCGCGGAATGCGACCGGCTGCACGCCGCACAGCAAGCACATGACCAGGCCCGCGATAAGGGCCAGGCGGCCAAGGCCGCGGGCGACGCGGCCTGATGCATGGCGGGGCGGCAGGAAGTAGCCCCTTCCTGCCGCCCCTGGTTCTCTCCCCGGACTTGAGCAAGGAAGAGGTGACGATTTTATGCGCGGCAGGGTGACGGGCGAGCAGTACGCCCAGATCGACAACCCCGACCCGTTCGCGTCCCCGGTATGGCGGTCCCCGGTCTACCGGACGCCGGAGTTCGTGATCTGGATCGTGCAGTTGCTGCGGCTGCTGTGGCGCGTCCTGTGGTTCGTGATCCGCCATCCCGGCCTTGACATGACGGCCGGGGCTGTCCTGCTGCTGTGGGCGAACACCGGATGGCAGGGCCTGGCCACCTGCGCTGGAATTGTCCTGACGAGCCTGATCACGTTCCGGCTGGCCAGCCCGCGCTGGTTCGTCCGGCTCGTCAGCGCACCCGCCAGGAACAGGTGGCGGTGGTGGTGCTACCGGCGACGCTGGCAAGCGGTGATGACCATCGCCCGCCTCGCCCCGCTGTACCAGGGCCGGGTCCTGCTGCCCGTGCTGGGCCGGGTCGCCTCCTCACGGTTCACCGACCGGGTGACGGTGGGCCTGGTGTCCGGGCAGTCCCCGAAGGACTTCGCCGACCGGGCCGAAGGCCTGGCGCACGGATTCCGGGTCCGCCAGTGCCGGGTCCGTTCCGGGAGTCCCGGCACGATCATCCTGGAACTCGTGCGCCGGGATGCGCTGGCCGAGCCGATGCCCGCCCTTCTGATCCCCGATGTGCCTGATCTGCGGGCGCTGCCGGTCGGGCGGCGCGAGGACGGCGCGGTCCTGATGATCCGGCTGCACGGCACGCACCTGCTGATCGCCGGAGCCACCGGCGCCGGGAAAGGCTCCTGGCTGTGGGGCCTGATCCGGGCCATGCTCCCCGCGATGGCGGCCGGGCTGGTCCGCGTCTACGCCTGTGACCCGAAGCTGATGGAACTGGCGTTCGGCCGGGCGCTGTTCGACCATTACGGTCGATACGCCGCCGACCCGGCCGACATCGCCGCCTTACTTGAAGACGCCGTAGCCGACATGCAAAACCGGGCCGCGAGGTTCGCCGGGAAGCAGCGCGACCACACCCCGACGCCCGAGTACCCGTTCGTCGTGGTGCTGGTCGATGAGATCGCGTTCCTGACCGCCTACCAGGCCGACCGTAAGCTCAGGGAGCGGACCCTCGCCGCGCTGGCCACCCTCACAACCCAGGGCCGGGCGGCCGGGTACGCCGTGGTGGCCGCGCTGCAGGACCCGCGCAAGGAAGTCCTGAACATCCGCAACCTGTTCCCCGACAAGATCGCGCTACGGCTGGACGAGCCGTCCCAGGCTGATCTCGTGCTCGGCGACGGCGCTCGCGACCGCGGCGCGGCCTGCGACCAGATCTCCAGCGATCCCCGCACCGGCGCAGGTGTCGCGTTCATCCGGCTCGAAGCAGACCCGGACCCGGTACGGGCGCGTGCCGCGTTCGTCTCCGACGACGACATCCGCGCCATGACCGCCGCCTATACCCCTGGCATCCCGGCCGGGGTGGCCGCGCTGGCCGCTGGCGAGGGCGCATGATCACTGGCTGGCTCGCTCCCGAGGACTGCCCCGATTGCGGCGGACTCCTGAGCATGGCGTGCCCTGGCTGCGGCTATGCGATCACCTGGCAGGCCACCGACCCCGACGACCAGACCGAACCCGATGACCCTGACGGCAAGGAGAGTGAATGACCCCACGCCTGACCCGAGCACAACGGCTGGCGATGCCGCTGGCCCGCGATGTCGTGCGCGAGCTGGCCATCTCCCACGGCGGCTGCATCCGCCCGGTCCAGCTGCGCCGCACCGACACCCGCACCGGCCAGGCCGAGCAGGTACTCGTCCCCTGCGGGCACACCCTCGCCGCGGTTTGCCCCGGCTGCGCCGAGCGGGCCAGGACCCTGCGAGCTGTGCAGTGCCGCGAGGGCTGGCACCTGGAAACCGAGCCCGTCATTACGCCCGATGACCCTGATGACGAGCAGCTCATGTGGGTCGAACGCCGCGCCGAAGCACAGCAACAGCGGGACCAGGCCGACGACGCCGGGCACGACACGAGCGAGCTGGGCGAGCTGACCGGGGACCTGGACGAGCAGATCACCCGATCCGGCATGCGCGGCAACGTCCTCCCCAAACGGACAGAACGGCGGCACCGCTCCACCCGCCGCCGCCAGGACACCCCGGACCTGCCCCGCCGCCCGATCACGCCGACAACGATCGGCAAGACCTACACCAGCGCGGACGGCAAGACATTCCGCCCGTCGATGTTCATCACGCTGACCTGCGACAGCTACGGCAAGGTCACAGCGGGCGGCGCTCCCGCCGACCCGGCCGCCTACGACTACCAGCGGGCGGCGCGAGATGCGCTGCATTTCGCGGCGCTGTTCGACCGGCTTATCCAGAACCTGCGCCGCTTCCTCGGCTACGACGTGCAGTACTTCGCCGCCGTCGAGCCCCAGCGGCGGCTCGCCCCGCATGTCCACGTCGCCGTCCGCGGCACCCTGTCTCGTAACGAGCTGCGGCAGGTGCTCGCCGCGACCTACCACCAGGTCTGGTGGCCCCCGGCCGACACAGTGAGACACGACGACACCAACCTGCCGGTCTGGCACGAGGCCAGCGGCAACTACCTCGACCCGGCTACGGGGGAGTTCCTGCCATCGTGGGATCACGCGCTCGACGCCATCGGCCCCCGCGACACGCCGCTGCACGTCGCAAGGTTCGGGCCGAAGTTCGACGCCAAGGGAGTCCTTGCCGGATCACGCGACTCGGCCCGGTGCATCGGCTACCTGACCAAGTACCTGACCAAGCACGTCGCCGACTGCCACCAGGCCGCCACCAGCGCCCAAGCCGACCACGCCGCACGGCTGATCGACGCGCTCCGGTATGAGCCGTGCTCGCCCACATGTGCGAATTGGCTGCGCTACGGCGTCCAGCCGAAGAACGCGCACCCTGGCCTGCGGCCGGGGCACTGCCGGGGCAAGGCGCATCGCAGAGAGCATCTCGGCTATGCGGGCCGCCGGGTGCTGGTCTCCCGCAAGTGGTCCGGCAAGACGCTCGCCGACCACCGGGCCGACCGCAAAGCCTGGCTCCTGGCCACCCTCGGCATCCCGGCAACTGACCCTGCCCGCTACACCTGGGAGCCCGTCACCCCCGGCGACCCCGACCACATGCCACCCGCGCAGCGGCTCCTGCACGTCGTCGCCGACCGGCAGAAATGGCACGCCGCGCTCACCGAAGCCAGGGCAAGAGCCAGCGGCCCGGCACCCCCGGATCTTTCGGCAACCGGGAGGGCGGCATGACCGGCCGCCAGACCGAAAGCGCGAGTTGCCTGCTGACAGTGGAGGCGGCGGCCGACCGGCTGAGTACCTCCGTTCGTTTCGTCCGCCGACTGATCGCTGAGCGGCGGATCGAGTTCGTGAAGATCGGCCGCCATGTGCGCATCAGCGAGGCGGCACTTGCCGAGTTCATCGAGTCGGGCAGGATCGAGCCAATGACCGCGGCTCCCACCCGGCCCCTATGGAAGGGAGTGGCGTGATGGCCAACAGGGACGGACACCGACGTTTCGGCAGCATCCGAAAGCTACCGTCCGGCCGGTATCAGATTCGGTATCCCGGATCTGACGGCAGGCTGCGGACCGGCGCCGACACCTACGAGAACAAGACGGCCGCCGACCGGGCGCTATCGCTTGTCGAGGCGCAGCTGACGACCGGGGAGTGGACCGACCCGCAACGGGGCAGGGTCGCGCTCCAGGTGTATGCGGAGAAGTGGATCGCCGAGCGGCCGAATCTGCGGGCGCGGACAGTCGAGCTGTATACCTGGCTGCTGGCCAAGCACATCGGGCCCTACCTCGGCCGCATGCAGATAGGCAGGATCACGCCGGAGATCGTCCGCGAGTGGCGCGCCGAGCTGCTCCGCAAGGGCGTCTCCCTTTCGGCAACCGCCAAGGCGTACCGGCTGCTGCGTGCCGTGCTGATGACCGCCACCGAGGATCGCATCATCCCGCGCAACCCCTGCCGTATCCGCGGCGGCGGAGACGAGAACCCGGCCGAGCGGCCCGTGCTCACCGTGGCCCAGGTGCTCGCCCTGGCTGACCTGATGAAGGACCGCCGGTTCCGGGCACTTGTCCTCCTGGTCACCTTCGCCAGCCTGCGCTGGGGCGAGGCCATCGCGCTGCGGCGCTGCGATATCGACCTGGACGCCCGCGCGGTCAGCGTCCGGCGCCAGTACGTCGAGATGTCCGGCCGCCTGGTGCCCGGCCCGCCGAAGTCCCGCGCAGGCGTCCGGACGGTCGGCATCCCGAAGGCGATCATCCCGGCACTGCGCGAGCACTTCGACAACTACGTCGGCCCGGACGACACCGACCTGGTGTTCGCCGGACGGCGCGGCGGGATACTGCGCCGGGGCAACTTCCGCCGCGAATCCGGCTGGGCCGCAGCCGTTGCCAGGCTCGGCGTGACCGGGCTGCATTTCCATGATTTGCGCCATACCGGCAACATGATGGCCGCGCCCGGCGCGAGCCTCGCCGACCTCAAGGCTCGGATGGGACACGACAGCGCACGCGCGGCGATGATCTACCAGCACGCCACCGCCGAGGCCGACCAGGCCATCGCCGCCGCGCTGGACCGGCGGATCGAAGGGTCACAGCAGGCCGACGCTGACGGCCAGGACGAGGCCGACGACGGCGCCGCCGAGGCAGCGGCGGGGACAGGCTAATGGCACGTTAATGGCACGAGCACCCTGGTTCATGATCAGTATCAGGATGTTTTGCCTGGTGGAGCTAGCGAGACTCGAACTCGCGACCCCCTGCTTGCAAAGCAGGTGCTCTTCCAGCTGAGCTATAGCCCCGTGCTGCGGCGCTCCAAGCGTACCTGCGCGGCAGCGCTGTCGTCCCTGGCACCGGCGCCAGGCACGACAGCCTGGCCGACGGCCGCCGGCGAGTCAGCGCCGGTTCCCGCGGCCAGCAGGTCGGGTAGCTCGGCAACGCTGCCGAGCACATGGGTCGCGCCGGCCCGGCGGAGCCGCTCCTTGGTGTGTGTCCCGGTCAGGACGCCGACAACTGTGCCGCTCCCGGACCGGTGCCCGCTCAGTACGCCGCTCTCGGTGCCATGCGCGACGACCGCATCCCGCACGTCATCGACGCCGAGCCGGAGCATGGCGGTGAACACGAGGTCGGGCCACGGACAGCCCCTGGGCACCTCGTCGGGGGACAGGGCCAGGTCAATCCGGTCCCACCAGCCGAGGGTCTCCAGCACCAGGGCGAGCAGGCGGCGCGAGAAACCACTGATCAGGCATACCCGTGCGCCGGTCCCGCGCAGCTTTTCTATCGCTTGCTCGGCGCCCGGCATGGCTACCACGCCGGTCCGGGCGACGGCGGCGCTGTAAGAGCGGTCGAACGCAAGCTGCGCGGCCTGCGCCCTGGCCTGGCTCTCGGGGAACAGGCTGCGCAGGACCTCGATGGTGGACTGCCCCCTGGACCTGTGCACCCCCGCCATGCACCGCGCATACGCGGTGGTCCCCGTCACGACGCCCTGCGTGGCGATGGCCTCGGCGTAGGCACGCTCGACCATGCCGTTGTCGGTGACCGTCGTCCCGATCATGCCGCAGCACACGAGCGAGACCGGCCGCGCGTCGCTCACCTGATCTCCTCCATGCGCGCCAGACTGGCGGGGCGACGCGAGGGGCTAATCGTCGCTCGTGGTTGCTTCGGTCCATAGGTCAAGCTCGGCCCGGTCTGCCTGGACCTTCCGCCAGACAGCCAGCGCGCCGAACCCGACGAGGGCCAGAATGAGCAGCTTCTTCACGGGTGCGCACCCTCCACCATCGGCTACGGAGCCCGGCCGGAAAGGGTGGCCGGACTCGCTGGGATGCATGCAGCCTAGCAAGCCGCCGGGTCAGCGTGGCCGGGCTACTCGGGCCTCGTCCCAGACCGGTTCTGGTGCCTCATAGACACCACCGTCGGCACCGAAGATCAGGAACCGGTCGAACGACCGCGCGAACCACCGGTCGTGCGTGACGGCGAGCACCGTGCCCGCGTACGACTCCAGGCCCTCCTGCAGCGCCTCGGCGCTGGCCAGGTCCAGGTTGTCGGTCGGCTCGTCGAGCAGCAGCAGTGTCGACCCGGCCAGCTCAAGCAGCAGGATCTGCAACCTGGCCTGCTGGCCGCCGGACAGGGTGCGGAATGCCTGCCGGGCGCAGGACTGCAGCTCGTACCGCGCGAGCGCCGCCATGGCCTCGTTGATGAGCATGGCGTGCTCGAACATGAGGGTGTCAAGCGGGCTCCGGCCGTCCAGGTCCGGTCGCGCGTGGGTCTGCGCGAACCAGCCAGGCGTCACCCTCGCGCCCAGCCTGGCGAGGCCGGCGTGCGCGACCGGCTCCCCGGCCAGCAGCCGCAGGAAATGAGACTTGCCCGAGCCGTTGGACCCGAGCACGGCCACCCGCTCGCCGTACCAGACTTCCAGGCCGAACGGGCGCATCAGCCCGGTCAGCTCAAGCTCCTCGCAGATCACCGCGCGCTTGCCGGTCCGGCCGCCGCGCAGCCGCATCCGGACGTTCTGCTCTCGTGGCGCAAGCTCCGGCGGCCCTTGCTCCTCGAACTTGCGCAGCCGGGTCTCTGCGGCCTGCAGCCGTGACGCCATGGCGTCGTTGTAGGACGCCTTCTGCCGGTACATCCGGACCAGCTGCTTCAGCTTCTCGTGTTCCTCGTCCCAGCGGCGGCGCAGCTCGTCCAGCCGGTCGATCCGGTCCCGGCGCGCCTGGGCGTAGCCGACGAACCCGCCGCCGTGCACCCAGATGTTCCCGTCCTCCACCGTGATGATCCGCTCGGCGCAGTTGGCCAGCAGCTCACGGTCGTGGCTGACCAGCAGCACGGTCTTCTGGGTCGCCGTCAGCTGCCGCTCTAGCCAGAGCTTGGCCGGCACGTCCAGGTAGTTGTCCGGCTCGTCGAGCAGCAGCACCTCGGCCTTGCCGCGCAGCAGCGACTCAAGGACCAGCCGCTTCTGCTCGCCGCCGGAGAGGGTCCGCACCTCCCGCCAGCGGCAGCGGTCGTAGGGCACGCCAAGCGCCGCCACGGTGCAGGCGTCCCAGTGCACCTCCGCGTCGTAGCCGCCCGCGTCGCCCCACTCGGCCAGGGCGGCCGCGTAGCGGAGCTGGGCTGGCTCGTCGTCCCGCTCCATCATCGCGAGCTCGGCGGCGTCCAGCCGGGCCGCGGCCGCCCGCACCCGCGGCGGCGCGATCGAGGTCAGCAGGTCGTGCACGGTGGAGTCGTCCCGTATCCCGCCGACGAACTGGCGCATCACGCCGAGCCCGCCGCTGGACGTGACCGAGCCCTGCTGCGGCGTGAGATCACCGGCCACCAGGCGCATCAGCGTCGTCTTGCCCGCGCCGTTGGGCCCGATCAGCGCGGCCGTGATGCCGTCGCCCACCCGGAAGGAGACGTCATCGAGCAGCTCCCGCCCGTCCGGCAGCGCATGGCTGAGGTGCGCTGCCTCGACATGTCCCACGACATTCCCCGTTTCGCTGGCGCGCTGGCATGGCCGAGAATAGCCGGATGGACCCCGAGGGTTTCAACCCAAATTCCCGGCTGCGGGCCTCCGACGCCGACCGTGACCGCGCCGCCTCCGTGCTCAACGAAGCCATGGCACAGGGCAGGCTGACCGCGGAGGAGCACTCGGAACGGCTGGACGCGATCTACGCGGCGAAGACGCATGCCGACATCGTGCCGGTCATCAGCGACCTGCCTGGCTCGTCCGCGGCGGTGGCCCCGTCAGCGGGCACCGCACCGGTGGCTGCGGCCGGCCGGGAGCGCCGCCTGGTCGCCGTGTTCGGCGGCCTCAGCAGGAAAGGGCGCTGGCATCCGGAGCCTGTCACCCGGATCCTCACCGTCTTCGGCGGAGCCGAGCTTGACCTGCGGGAAGCAGACCTGCCCGGCCGGGAGATCACGATCAACGCGGTGGCCGTATGCGGCGGCGTTTCCGTCATCGTGCCGCCGGAGATGCGGGTCATCGATACCGGCAGCGCGATCATGGGCGGCCGTGAGATCGCCGGCGACAGCCCGGAGTCGGCCCGGCCGGACGCCCCCCTGCTTCGGCTGACCGGGACCTGCGTCTGCGGCGGCATCGAGGTCAAGCGCAAGGCGCGCAAGTGAAGGCAGGAACCCGCCTGGCCAGCTGTCGCCGGGAAGTCGCCTGGCCGGCTGTCGCCGGGAAGTCGCCTGGCCGGCTGTCGCCGGGGGTTGGCCTGGCCGGGCTCGGTCCCGCAGCGCGCTTACGCCACCCGCCTGCCCGCGTGCACGACTCGCCGCCGGACCGGGTCGGCGATCGCGGCGGCCAGTTCGTCCACGGCGGCCAGCGTGTGCGCGCTGACCACGGCATCGCAGTAGGGCCACGCTGCCGCCATGCCGCCGGCCAGCGGCCGATAGCCCGCACTCTTGGTCCGGGGGTTCACCCAGATGATTTTGAACGCGACAAGCGACAGCCGCTCCATCTCCCGCCGCACGACGCCTGGGTCGCCGGTGTCCCAGCCGTCCGAGATGATCACGACTACCGCGCCGCGGGCCAGGCCGCGGCGGCCGTAGGAGTTGTTGAAGTCCCTGAGTGATTCGCCGATCCTGGTGCCGCCCAGCCAGTCCGGCGCCGCCTGCCCGGCCCGGGCCAGCGCCAGGGCCGGCCGGGACTGGGCGAGCGCGGGAGTAAGCCGGGTCAGCCGGGTGGCGAAGCTGAACACCTCGGCCCTGGCACCGCCCGCCGCGCAGTACAGCAGCTGGATCATGGCCCGGGCATAGGGCTCCATCGAGCCGGAGATGTCGCACAGGACGACGAGCCTGCGCGGCCGCCGCGCGGCCGCGCGGCGGATCAGGCTGACCGGGTCGCCGCCGGTCCGGCGGGCCTGGCGGAGCGTGGAGCGCATGTCCATCCGCGGGCCGCCGTGCCGCCGCCGCTGCCGGCGGGACCGGCGCAGCGGCACAGCGAGCGTGATCTGCCGCATCAGGACCGCCAGATCCAGCAGCTCATCCGGGGACAGCTCGGCGAAATCCTTGACCGCCAGCCGCTCCGCGGCGCTGCCGAGAAACCTGTGCTCGATCACCTGCTCGGGCTCCCCGGGACCGGTCTCCGGCCGCTCGCCCGGCTGGCCCGCTTCCGGCCGAGGCCGGCCGGCATGCTCCCTCGCCGCCCTCGCGGCGCCGGCCAGCATGTCCTCCGGCGTCCCCGGCGGCAGGAAGGACAGCGCCGCCAAGTCAAGCTCGTCGCGCATGCCCGCCGGGCCGTCCAATCCGCCGAAGACCGCGTTGAAGACCATCTCCAGCGTGGCGATGTGCGCCTGACTGGACACAAGTGTCGCGACAGCGCACAGGTACAGCGCGCGCGGCGTCTGCGGCCTGGCCAGTGTCACCGCGGCCGCGAACCGCTCACACCGGCCGGGGCCGGCCGGCAGGCCGGCCTGCCGCAGGGCGGCGCCGAACCGGGCGGCGACCTCGGCCAGGTCCTCAGCCATCGTCGCTGACCAGCGGATCGCCGCCGGCCGGAAAGGCGTCGCGTACCCCGGGCACCTCGCTGGCTCCAGACCCGTCGCCGGCCAGGGCAGCGCCGCCGGCCGGAAAGGCGTCGCGTACCCCGGGCACCTCGCTGGCCCCAGACCCGTCGCCGGCCAGGGCGGCGCCGTCGGCCAGGGCGGCGCCGCTGACCAGCGAGGCGAACCCGGCAGCGCGGGCGGCGTCGAGGTCCTCGGCGTACTTGAGCACGGCGCCCGCGGTCTGCTCGGCCGACGCCTCGTCCAGCTTCTCGGCGCCGAGCACGTGCAGCGCCGCCGTCCAGCTGATCGCCTCTGCGATGCCCGGCGGCTTGGCAAGCTCAAGGCCGCGGAGCCGCGCGACGCCGGCCGCCACCTGCCCGGCGAGCGGCACTGCCGCGGCCGGCACCCGGCGCCGGATGATGGCGGCGACCCGGCCGGTCGCCGGGTAGTCGATCCAGTGATAGAGGCACCGCCGCTTGAGCGCGTCGTGCAGGTCCCTGGTCCGGTTCGAGGTCAGCACCACGACCGGCGGGACCACCGCCCGCCTGGTGCCGAGCTCAGGGATGGTCACCGCCGACTCGGCAAGCAACTCGAAGAGGAAGGCCTCGAACTCGTCGTCGCCGCGGTCCACCTCGTCGATCAGCAGCACCGCCGGGCGCGGGCCTGGATGATCAAGCGCGGCGAGCAGCGGCCGCTCCAGCAGGTACTCGGCGCTGAACAAGTCGGATTCGCGCAGCGTGCCGCCCTGGGCCTCGGCCAGCCGGATCGCGAGTAGCTGCCGCGGGTAGTTCCATTCGTACAGGGCTTCGGACGACGTGAGGCCCTCGTAGCACTGCAGCCGGATCAGCGGGGTTTCCAGCGCATGGGCGAGCGCCTTCGCCGCCTCGGTCTTGCCGACCCCGGGCTCGCCCTCAAGCAGGATCGGCTGGCCCATCCGGGCTGCCAGGAACAGGCTGGTGCCCAGGGCCTCGTCGGCCAGGTAGTCGGCGCCGTCCAGGGCGCCGAGCAGGGCGCCGACATCGGGCAGCCGCTCCGCGAGTCCGCTCATCCTCGGTAACGACCCTGATCGGCGGCGAGCGGCTGCCCGCACCATGGACCGCGCGTGTACCCCATGTGCCCATCATGCAGCAGGCTTCGGACTGGCCGGCCGGCGGTCACGGGACCGCCAGGTCGGTGCGCAGCGGGCGGCCCTGCAGCGCGCTCCACACGTTGGCGGGCGTGAGCGGCATGTCGGCGTGCCGGATCCCGAACGGCGCAAGCGCGTCGAGCACCGAGTTGACCACCGCGGGCGGCGAGCCGACCGTGGCCGACTCGCCGATGCCCTTGGCCCCGATCGGGTGGTGCGGCGACGGCGTGCAGGTCTCGCCGAGCTCCCAGGACGGGCACTCCACCGAGGTGGGCAGCAGATAGTCCATGAACGACCCGCCCAGGCAGTTACCTGCCGCATCGAACGCGATCACCTGCATCAGGGCCATCCCGACCCCGTCAGCGAGCCCGCCGTGCACCTGCCCCTCGACGATCATGGGGTTGATCCGCACCCCGCAGTCGTCCACCGCGATGAACCGGCGGACCTTGACCTGGCCGGTGCCGGGATCCACGTCGGTGACGCAGATGTAGGCACCGAACGGATAGGTGAGGTTCGGCGGGTCGTAGACGGTCTCGGCGTTCAGGTGGCCCTCCACCCCGTCGGGCAGCTCGAGCGCACCGTGCGCCGCCATCGCGATCTCCGCGATCCCCCTGGCCTTCTCCGGGTCACCGCGCACCTGCCATCTGCCGTCCGCCCAGGTCAGGTCGTCGGGTGACACCTCGAGCATGGCCGCGGCGATGATCTTGGCCCGCTCGCGCACCTTGCGCGCGACCATGGCGGCCGCGGCCCCGGAGACCGGCGTGGAGCGGGAGCCGTAGGTCCCGAGTCCGAACGGCGTCCGGTCGGTGTCGCCGTGCACGACGTCGACGTCGTCCGGCGAGAGGCCGAGTTCCGCGGCGACGATCTGCGCGAAGGTGGTTTCGTGACCTTGGCCCTGGGTCTGGCAGGACACCCCGAGCACTGCCTTCCCGGTCGGGTGCACCCGCAGGTCGGCGCCGTCGGCCATGCCCAGGCCGAGGATGTCCATGTGCTTGCGCGGCCCGGCGCCGACCCCCTCGGTGAAGAAGCTGATCCCGATGCCCATGTACTCGCCGCGCTCCCGTTTCGCCGCCTGCTCTCGGCGCAGCTCCGGATAGCCGGCCATGTCCATCGCGAGCTGCAGCGCCTGCGGGTAGTCGCCGGAGTCGTACTCCCAGCCGGTCGGGCAGGTGTACGGGAACTGCTCCGGGCGCAGCAGGTTCTTCATCCGCAGCTCCGCCGGGTCCGTGCCGAGCTCGCCCGCCAGCAGGTCGACCAGCCGTTCCACCAGGTAGACAGCCTCGGTGATGCGGAAGGAGCAGGAGTACGCGACTCCGCCAGGGGCCTTGTTCGTGTAGACGGCGGTGACCGCACAGTGCGCCGCGCGGAGGTCGTAGGAGCCGGTGAACATGTGGAAGAACCCGGCCGGGAACTTGCTCGGCTGCGCGGTCGCGTTGAACGCGCCGTGGTCGGCGAGCACGCTCGCGCGCAGGGCCAGGATCCGGCCGTCGGCCGCAGCGGCGATCTCGCCGTGCATGTGATAGTCCCTGGCGAACGTGGTGGACATCAGGTTCTCCGACCGGTCCTCGATCCACTTGACCGGCCGGCCGGTCACGATGGAGCCGATGATCGCGCAGAGATACGCCGGGTAGATGGGCACCTTGTTGCCGAAACCGCCGCCGATATCCGGCGAGACGACCCGGATCTTATGCTCGGGCAGGCCAGTGACCAGCGCGTACAGCGTGCGGTGGGCATGCGGGGCCTGAGTCGTCGACCAGACGGTCAGCCGCCCGCTGACCGGGTCCATGTCGGCCACCGTGCCGCAGGTCTCCAGCGGGGCGGGATGCGTGCGCGGGTAGAGCATGTCCTGGGCCACTACCACGTCCGCCGCGGTGAAGATCGCGTCCGTGGCCGCCTTGTCGCCGGCCTCCCAGTCGAAGATGTGGTTGTCCGGCTGGCCCGCCAGGTCGTCACGGATCACCGGGGCGCCCGGGTCGAGCGCACGGGCGGCGTCGATCACGGCGGGCAGCGGCTCGTACTCGACGCTGATCAGCTCAAGCGCGTCCCGCGCCGAGTACCGGTCCGTGGCGACGACGAACGCCACCTCCTGGCCCTGGAACCTGACCTTGTCGGTGGCCAGCACCGCCTGCACGTCCGCGGACAGCGTCGGCATCCAGGCGAGGCCGCGCGCGGCCAGCGTCCGGCCGGTGATGACTGCCTCGACCCTGGGGTGCGCCTCGGCGGCGGCTGTGTCGATCGAGATGATCCTGGCGTGCGGCAGCGGGCTGCGCAGGACCGCGCCGTGCAGCATCCCGGGCAGCGCGATGTCGTCCACGAAGGTGCCCTTGCCGCGGATGAACCGGGCATCCTCCTTGCGCGGCATCGGCCCGTAGGCGCTGCTGCCCCGGCGCCCGCCGTCCTGGTCGCCGCCGCCCCGGTCGCCGCCGCCCCGGCGCTCTGCCGGAGCGGTCACGCGGGCACCTCGCGGGCGGCATCGTCGCCCCCGGCGCCCCAGGGCTCGCGGCCAGCCGCCCCGTGCCCGCTAGCCTCGGGCCCGCTCGCCCCGGGCCCGCTCTCCGCGTGCTTGCTCGCCTCGTGTCCGCTCTCCTCGGGCCCGCTCTCCGCGTGCTTGCTCGCCTCGGGCCCGCTCGCCTCGGGCCCGCTCGCCTCGGGCCCGCTCGCCTCGGGCCCGCTCGCCTCGGGCCCGCTCGCCTCGGGCCCGCTCGCCTCGGGCCGGCTCGCCTCGGGCCCGCTCTCCGCGTGCATGCTCTCCGCGTGCATGCTCTCCGCGTGCATGCTCGCCTCGTGCTTGCTCGCCCACAGGACGGACCGCACGATGTTCTCGTAGCCGGTGCACCGGCAGATCTGGCCGGACAGCGCCTCGCGGATCTCTGCGGGCGACGGGTCCGGGTTGCGGTCGAGCAGCCACCGTGCGGTGAGCATCATGCCCGGCGTGCAGAATCCGCACTGCAGCCCGTGACACTGCGCGAAGCCCTGCTGGACCGGATCCAGATCACCGCCGCGGCCCAGTCCTTCCACCGTGCGCACCCGGTGCCCGTCCGCCATCGCGGCGAGCACCGTGCAGGACTTCACCGGCGTCTCGTCCAGCCACACGACGCAGGCGCCGCAATTGGAGGTGTCGCAGCCCCAGTGCGAGCCGGTCAGCCGCAGTTCGTCCCGCAGGAAATGGATGAGCAGCAGGCGCGGCTCGACCTCACGCGTGTAGCTGGCGCCGTTGACATGCACCGTCAGCTTCATGTCAGGCGCCCAGGCACGGTGCCAGCCGGGCGCCCAGGCACGGTGCCAGCCGGAGCGTCCCGGCGCTGTGCCCGCCGCAGCGCCAGGCGCAGCGCCCGGGTGGTGAGCTCGCTGGCAAGGTGCCGCTTGTAGTCGGCCGGCCCGCGCTGGTCCGAGCTTGGCCTGCAATGCTCGGCCGCAATCTGGCCGGCCCGGGCGAAGCTCGCCTCGGTGGCCAGCCTGCCGCGCAGGAACTCCTCGGCCTCGGCGGCGGCGAAATGCTCCGCGCCGACGGCGGTGAGGCCGATCCCGGCATCCGCGATCGTGTCGCCGTCCAGCCAGATGGCCACGCCGGCCGCGCCGATCGGCCAGTCGCCGACCCGGCGCGCGACCTTCGCATACGCGCTGCCGCCGCCCGGCCTGATCGCGATCCTGATCTCGGTGAGCAGCTCGGCCGGGGCCACCACGGTCTCGTACGGCCCGGTGTGGAAGTCCCTGGCCGGCACCGTCCGGCTGCCGTCCGGGGTCCGGATGATCATGCTCGCCTTCAGCGCCGCGAAGGCTGCCGACAGGTCCTCGGACGGATCGGCCTGGCAGAGCGAGCCGCCGACGGTGCCCCAGTTGCGCACGATGGGATCCGCGATGACCCGCTCGGCATCGTGCAGGATCGCGAAATGGCTGCCCGCGGTCGGCGACTCAAGCAGCTGCGCGTGCCGGGTCAGCGCGCCGATCCGCAGTTCGCCGTTAGCCTCCGTAATAAAAGAAAGCTGGCTAAGCCCGTTCACGTCGATCAGCGTCTCCGGCTGCGCGAGCCGCAGCTTCATCATCGGGATCAGGCTGTGCCCGCCGGCCAGCACGCGGGCCTCGGGCCCGTACCTGACCAGCAGCGAAAGCGCATGCTCGACGCTCGTCGCCTTCTCGTACTCGACGTGCGCCGGAACCTGCATGCGCCCTCCCTGGAGCTACGCCACGCCTGCCGAGTTTACGAGGCGCCCGCCGGGCCGGGTGCAGCCGGACCGGCCAGAGCGCCCCGGCGCCCCTGCTCTACCAGCGCTGAAACGGATGGCACGCGCCGACGTGCGCGATAATCGTCGGTGTCATGACGCTCACTCAGCTGAACGCGTTCGTGCTGGTTGCCAGGCTCGGCTCGGTGACAGCCGCGGCGAACGCCCTCGGCGTCAGCGAGCCTGCCGTCTCGCAGGCTCTGTCGGCACTGCGGCTGCACCTCGGCGACCAGCTAGTCAGCCGCGGGCCGGGCGGCATGACGCTGACCGCGGGCGGCTCCCGGCTGCTCGCCACCGCCTCGCAGATCGTCGTGCTCGGCGCCGAGGCGCACGCCGCGGTCCGCGCCGCGCAGGGCGCCCCGGACCAGCTGCGCCTGGTGGCCACACCGGCCATCGCGGAGTTCGTGATCAGCCCGCTGATGGAGGCGTTTACCCGGCGCTTCGCCGGCTCGGTCGAGGTATCGGCCGGGGTGGCCGCGAGCAACGAGATGGCCGTGCTGGTCGCTAACCGGCTCGCTGATGTCGCGATCGGCCCGGGCGCGCCCGGCGATCCGGCGCTGCCGGTGGTCACCGAGCCGGTCTTCCGGTACCGGCTTGTCGTCGTCACGGCCGGGAAGTCCAGGCCAAGGGGCAGCCCGAGCCAGTGGCGCTGGCTGGTGGATCCGTCTGGCACGGATCCCGGCAGCGACACCGGCCAGCTGCTTGCCCAGCTGCGCATACCGGAGAACAGGATCGGGGTGTTCCCCAACCAGACCGCCGCCTGGGCCGCGGCGGCCGACGGGGCCGGGGTGGCCCCCGCGGTCGAGCACCTGGTCGCCCAGCAGCTGCGGCGCGGCGAGCTGTCGCTGGTCGAGCTGCCTGGATCGCCGATGGACGCCTGCTGGCAGGTAACCATGCTGGAGCGCCAGCACCGGAGCACGGTGGCCAGCGCGCTGCGGCGCTTCCTCGGCACCCCGGAGGCCATGCAGCTGATGCGCTCGCCGGCGGCCGGTGTGCCGCCGTCCAGGTTCCGGCCTCCAGTTTACGTAACGATCTGGAGCTGAATCCGGGGCCTGACCGGGAGAAATGCGCAGGCCACGGCTGTCGCGGCGGCTGACTTAAGCAAGAGCTTATTCGCGTATTGCGGGGCGGCCGGACGGGGCAGATTATGGCGGGTATAACAAGACGGCCAGCCCGTGCCGCCGGAGGCAGGAGCATGCGTCATGCGGATCGAGTCCAGCGGGCACAGCCAGGGCAATCCGCGCCTGTACGAACTCGTCGAGCACGCGCCGAAGACCGGCAAGAGCCCGACCGTCTGGGCCTGGCCCGAGCTGATGGACTACCTCAAGATCGCGGGGCAGCCGGTGTCCGGGCCATGGCCGCCGCACCAGGAACCGCGGCCGGACCCGGAGGAGGACTCGCTCCCTGTTGCCGTGGCCGACCCGGAATCCGCCCGGCCGCGTGGCGGCCCGGCGCGCGGCAACCCGCCCCGGGCTGACCCCGGGTCCGAGCCCCCGGCGGGGGGCTGACCTGCGATTCAACGTCCAGACAGGATACGGAGGGTCGTATGTACCCGTCCCGGTTCCGGTACGAGGCACCGCGCTCGCTCGATGCGGCGATCGGCCTGCTGCAAGCGGGCGGCGACGAAGCGAAGGTGCTGGCCGGCGGCCAGAGCCTAGTCCCGCTGATGAAGCTGCGGTTCGCATCGCCTGAGCTGATCGTCGACATCAACAACCTGCCCGGGCTCGGCTACCACCGCGCGGATCCGGACGGGACGCTGCGCATCGGCGCGCTGTGCCGGCACGCTGACCTGGAGCACTCGGCGCTGCTGCCGGGCACGCAGCCGACCATGACGGCGGCCGCGCCGCTGATCGCCGATCCCGTCGTGCGTAATCGCGGCACGCTCGTCGGCTCGCTCTGCCACGCCGACCCGCAGGGTGACTGGGCCTCGGTGGTGCTGGCGCTTGGCGGCTCGGTGGTGGCGCAGGGACCGCGAGGACGGCGGGTCATCCGGGTCGCCGACTTCGTCACCGGGCCGTTCCAGAACGTGCTCGAGCCGGACGAGATCGCGGTCGAGGCGGTTATCCCGCCGCCGCAGGGCACCCGCGCGGGCGGCTACCTCAAGCTGGAGCGCCGGGTCGGCGACTTCGCGACCGTCGGCGTGGCGGTGGCGGTCGAGACCGCGGGCGAGACCGTGGCCAGGGCCGGCATCGCGCTGACTGGCGTCGGCGGATCCACCATCGACGCAGCGGCCGCCGGCGAGGCGCTGGTCGGCCGGCCGCTGACCGCGGAGATCATCGAGCAGGCGGCCGGCCTCGCCGCGGAAGCGGCCAACCCCCAGACCGATCATCGGGGCAGCGCCGAATACAAGCGGCACATGGTGCGCACCTTCGTCACGCGCATCCTGAGCCGCGCGGACGCGGCGGCGGAAAGGGCGGCCTGACATGACGACCGTTTTCGACGACCCCGGCGATCAGGCCGTCAGCGACGTCCCGGTACGCCGGATCAAGTTCACGATCAACGGCGCGAAGAAGATCGCCGAGGTGGAGCCCCGGCTGCTGCTTTCGCACCTGATCCGCCGCGGCATCGGGCTGACCGGCACCCACATGGGCTGCGATACGACCAGCTGCGGCGCGTGCACGGTCCTGGTCGACGGGCAGGCGGTGAAGTCCTGCACCATGCTCGCCGTGCAGGCGGACGGTCACGAGATCAGCACCGTGGAGGGGCTGGCCACCGCCAGCGAACTGCACCCGCTGCAGGAAGGCTTCCGCGAGGAGCACGGGCTGCAGTGCGGATTCTGCACGCCGGGAATGATGATGGCCGCCAAGGCGCTGCTCGACCGCAATCCGGACCCGACCGAGGACGAGGTGCGCTGGGCGCTGTCCGGCAACCTGTGCCGCTGCACCGGCTACCAGAACATCGTCAAGTCGGTCCTGTGGGCC
>Ga0070698_100000241_pt1 | contig 54529 bp, 32 predicted proteins | sample KBSK1502metaG_FD_65477 | JGI IMG/M metagenome (GOLD analysis project Ga0070698, IMG submission 65477) | Corn, switchgrass and miscanthus rhizosphere microbial communities from Kellogg Biological Station, Michigan, USA - KBS K1-50-2 metaG | ecosystem: Host-associated > Plants > Roots >...
GGGAGGGGAAAGAATGTATCGCACTGGAGACCTGACCCGGTGGCTGGCCACGGGAGAGATAGAGTTTCTGGGAAGAATGGACCATCAGGTAAAGGTGCGCGGCTTCCGCATCGAGTTGGGCGAGATAGAAGCGGTGCTGAGACAACACGAGTTGGTGAAAGAGAGTGTCGTCTTAGTCAGTGACGAGACTGGAGACAAACGGCTGGTGGCGTATGTGGTCGCCGCAGAGGCAGCGGAAGTGACTGGAAATGAATTACGGAGTTATCTGCAGGAGCGGTTGCCGGAATATATGTTGCCGTCAATCTTCATAATGATCGAGGAGATGCCTTTGACGCCCAACGGCAAGGTTGACCGCCGCGCTTTGCCTGCGCCAGACGGCGCCAGGCCTGAGTTGGAAGATCTCTACGTTGCACCGCGGACTCCGGTCGAAGAGGTGCTGGCGCAGGTGTGGGCGGAGGTGCTCGGGCTCGAGCGAGTCGGCGTCAACGACAACTTCTTTGCGTTGGGCGGCCATTCGCTCCTGGCGACACAAATCATATCTCGTGTGAGAGACATTCTGCAGGTCGAATTGAGGCTGGACAGGTTCTTTGCCGCGCCTACCGTTAGCGCACTGGCGAAGGCGGTCGAAATCGCGCAACTGAAAGGCGCGGAGCCGAAAACGGAACCGATCAATCCGGCCGGGCGCGAGCGTCCGTTGCCGCTTTCGTACGCGCAACAGCGTCTATGGTTTATTGATCAGCTGGAGCCCGGCAGCCCTTTCTATAACATTCCCTCGGCGGTGCGCTTGCGTGGCAGTCTGGATATCGCAGCGTTGGAGCAGAGTCTCAACGAGATTGTCCGTCGCCATGAAACACTGCGTTCGAGCTTCGCCTCTATCGATGGACAGCCCATGCAGGTCATTGCGCCAGTTCGTCGGCTGAAGGTGGAGTTGGCAGACCTCGAGCATGTGCCTGTCGCGGAGCGCCAGGCGGAAGGACACAGACTCGCGGTTGAAGAGACGCTCCGTCCTTTCGATCTAGCCAACGATGCGCTGCTGCGCGCCAGCCTGGTGCGCCTCTCGGAGCAGGAACACATCGTGCTATTGACGATGCATCACATCGTCAGCGACGGCTGGTCGATGGGTCTGCTCATAAAAGAGGTCGCGGCTTGCTACGAGGCTTTCTCAACGGGTAAGCCGGCGCTGCTTCCACCGCTGCCGATTCAGTACGGTGACTTCGCCGTTTGGCAACGAGAATGGTTGCAGGGCGAAAACTTCGACCAACTCTTATCGTACTGGCGCAAGCAACTCGATGGCCTGCCGATGCTTCGTCTGCCGACCGACCACGAACGCGCGGCGGTGCGGAGCCTGCGGGGCGCGTATCAGGTGTCGGAACCGCCCGCAGAGTTGTCTGCGGCGTTGAATGCGTTCAGCCAGAGGGAGAGCGTCACGATTTTCATGACGTTGCTGGCCGCCTTCAATACGCTGCTCTATCGCTATACGGGACAGCTCGACATCGTTGTCGGCACGGATGTCGCAAACCGCAATCGCGTCGAGACAGAAGGACTGATCGGCATCTTCGTCAATCATCTGGTGCTACGCACGGATTTGTCCGGCCAGCCTACGTTTCTCGAACTCCTCAGGCGCGTGCGGGATATGTCGCTGGGGTCGTTCGCACATCAAGACATGCCGTTCGATATGTTGGTGAAAGCTTTGAAGCCCAAGCGCGACCTGAGCCATACGCCGCTCTTCCAGATATTGTTTGTGGTGCAGAATGCGCCGATGCCTTCGTTGGAGCTTTCGGATTTGTCGTTAAGCATGATTGAAGCCGACAACGGCACGACCAAGTTCGATCTAGCCCTTTTCGTGACGGAGGCGCCCGAGGGGTTGCGTATGATTTGGAAATACAGCCCAGACCTCTTCGAGTACGACACTATCGATCGAATGTCGCGGAACTTCCAAACGCTGCTCGGACACATCGTCGCCAACCCTGACAGCAGCCTCGAAATTCTTATCGAACAACTCAACGACAGTGAAAGACAGCAACAGGCCATGAATAAACAAGAACGTCAGCAATCGAAATTCAAAAAACTCGGAAGCATCAAGCGTAAGGCGATCAATTTAGCGGAAGTGAAGCTGGTTGAAACGGAATTGCTGAACTCGCAACACCCGATGCCGCTCGTCATCCGTGCGCTCTCATCGGACATTGACCCCTTTGACTGGGCGAACGCCAACTGCTCGTTTGTTGAGACGAAACTGCGCGCACACGGCGCGTTGCTTTTTCGGAATTTCGCGCTCTCGTCGGTGGCCGATTTCGAGCGTTTCGCCGACGCTCTCTGCCCGCAGCTCTTCGGCGAATACGGCGACCTGCCGCGCGAAGGCGTCTCCAGCAAGGTCTACGGCGCGACACCGTATCCAGCTGAACAGGCGATTCTCTTTCACAACGAAAGCTCCCATCTCGAGCGTTGGCCAATGAAGATTTTCTTCTTCTGCGTCCACGAGCCGCTCACGGGGGGCGAGACGCCGATTGTTGATTGCCGACGCGTGCTCGAACTACTCAGTCCTTCACTGCGCCGGCGTTTGCAGGAGCAAGGCCTGACTTACCTGCGCAATTTCGCGCCGGGGCTTGATGTGAGTTGGCAAGACTTCTATCACACCACGGAACGCCCGGAAGTTGAGCGTAAATGTCTCCTGGCGGGAACTGAGTTTGAATGGATTGGTGAAGAGGGACTGCGGACGTTGCAACGACGCGAAGCCATCACCCGCCACCCGTTCACGGGTGAGGGAGTTTTCTTCAATCAAGTACAGCTTCATCACATTTCGAGTCTCGGCGCGGAGGTGCGCAATTCTCTCCTCGAAGTATTCGGAGAAGAAGGGCTGCCACGCAACGTCGTTTACGGCAACGGCGAGCGCATCACCAACGAAGAGATGGCCGAAATCGGCAGGGCGTACGACGAGGCGACCGTGTTGTTCCAATGGCAGCGCGGCGACGTTGCGATGCTGGACAACATGTTCGTCGCGCATGGGCGCAAAGCCTACACGGGTGAGCGGAAGATTGTCGTGGCGATGGGTGAAATCATCGAAGGGCACGAGGCGCAAGCGCGCGCCGCCCAGCAGTTGCCGAAGAGCGGCGCTCAACTGAAGGCGGACGAAGAAGTAATGACCGTCGGGGAAATCGCTTAAAGGCAGAGATAAGCAGCACGAACCATGCAGAATATTCCGGACAACGAAGTGGTAAACAGCACGACGCTGACGGGTTACGATCTCGCTCCGCAGCAACGGCAGGTCTGGCAACGGCAGATGTCGCGGTCGGCTTCCGGCGCGAACGCAGAAACGACGACGGGCGCGGCGCTCATCTCATACGACGCGCAGAGTGTCGTCAAGCTTGCGGGCAGAGTGCAAACGGAAGCATTGCGCACCGCGATAACAACTGTCGTCGAGCACCATGAAATCCTGCGCACCAGCTTTCAACGCCGGTTCGGCATGCGGACGCCCGTGCAGGTGATTTGCGAACAGCCCGCACTGCACTGGCGCGAAGAAGACTTGACCGCACACGACACCGCGTCGCAGCGACGCGAAATCCAGCTTGTATGTGAAGATGACAAACGCGCGAAAGCGGCAGATCCGGATGCCTTCGGCGCGGTGTTGCGCGTGTCGCTGCTCCGTCTCGCCGCCGAACATTATATCGTCGTCCTGACGCTGCCGACGCTGTGTGCCGACGACGCATCTCTTTCACTTCTGACGCGCGAAATCTCCCGAACCTATGATGAACACATAGGCGGTGAGATGACGCCAGGTGAGACGCTGCAATACGCCGATTTCTGTGAATGGCAAAATGAGTTGACCAAGAGCGACGAGACTGATGCCGGACGCTCCTTCTGGCTCAACCAACAGGCCGTTTCCTTCAACCCCTTGCGTCTCCCTTTCGAAGCGGAAACGCACGATAAAGCCATTGCAAATGCGGCGATTGGCGGGGCCATGCCGCGCCTGTCGACAGCCGCACCCGCCCGCTTGAGCTTTACGCTTCCAGCGGAAATCACCGCTCAGCTTGAGGGCGTTGCGGCTCGCTGCGGCGTGTCCACACAGACGATGCTGCTGGCCTGCTGGCAAGTGCTTCTCTGGCGGCTCACGGCGCGGGAGAATTTCTTCGTCAATTGCGTGTTCGGCGTGCGCCACTACGAGGAACTCAAAGATTCACTTGGCCTCTTCGCGCGCGCGTTACCTCTGTCATGCCGGCTACAAGAGCAACGCACCCTGGTTTCCCTCGCACAGGAAATCGAAGAGCGATGCGCCCAGATGTCGGAATGGCAGGAATATTACGAAGGCGATGAGGCGACGCAAACGGAACAGATTGGTTTTGAATATGCCGAAAGAATACGCGGCTGGGCGAGCGCGAGCGGGTTGGAGTGGGCAATCATCGAGCAGCGCAGCGAAATGCAGCGGCCCAAGCTCGGATTGAAATGCGACAAGATTACAAACCGCGAAGGCGAAGCGCGCGCGGAAGTCATGGCAGAGATTTCCTACGACTCTCATGCATACACCCGCGCGGATGTCGAACGGCTGGTTGAGCGGATGCAGAGGGTCATCGAAAGCGCGGTCGAGAATGTCGAGCAGACAATCGCCGACATGCCGGTGGTTCCAGAGCGCGAGTGGAAATATCTGGTTGACGAGTTGAGCCAGCCGGAGGATGAGGTAACAACCGCGGGAGAACAGCGCACCATCGTCGAGCTGTTCGAGGAGATCGCTCAAGAGTTTGGGGGTCGAGTCGCGGTGGTCGCTGGGGACGAAGAATTAACCTACGGTGAGTTGAATCGCCGCGCTAACCAACTCGCTCGCTTCCTTCGACTGCGTGGTGTAGGGGCTGATGTCAGAGTGGCATTGTTCATGGAGCGGAACGTTGATGCGTTCGTGGCTTTGCTGGCGGTGTTGAAGTCAGGCGGCGCCTTTGTACCGTTGAATCCGGAACAGCCGAAGGAGCGTGTGGGCCATCAACTGGCGGACATGGAAGCGCCGTTCGTCCTGACACAGGAGAGGTTGTTCAACCGGTTACCCAGCTTTGCTGGCGCGGCTGTTTGTCTCGATAAGGATGCAGAGTTGTGGGAGCTTGAGGAGGAGAGCAATCTAACGCCCGCCGCTTCACCGCAGCATCTCGCTTATGTCATCTACACTTCCGGCTCGACGGGGACGCCGAAAGGCGTCGGCGTGACGCGTCAAAATTTGCTCAATTACACGCTCTACATGTGCCGGCGGCTTCGACTCGAAGTTCAGGGCGAGCCGTTGAGTTTTGCCACGGTCTCGACGCTGGCGGCGGACCTGGGGCACACAGCGATATTTCCGTCGCTCGTCAAGGGCGGGTGCTTGCACATCCTCAGCTCAGACGTGGCTACTGACGGTGCGCGCTTCGCCGCGTATTTCAAAGCGCATCCGGTTGACGTGTTGAAGATCGTGCCGTCGCATCTCGGTGCGTTGATGACGGGGCGCGAAGGGGCCGACGTGCTTCCGCGCAAATATTTGATTCTCGGCGGCGAGGCTCTGTCTCATCAACTCGTCGAACGTCTAGCCCTGAGCTCAAGGACGTGTCGCATCATCAATCACTATGGTCCGACGGAAACTACTGTCGGATCTCTCACGTTCGATGCTGGTAAATCGCCGGATTACGCCGCGGCGACTGTACCCGTCGGGCGTCCCATCGCCAATACTCGGGCCTATGTAGTCGACGCGCGCGGACGCCTCGTGCCACTAGGCGCCAGCGGCGAACTCTACATCGGCGGTGCGGGCTTGGCGCGCGGATATCTGAACCAACCCGCGCAGACGGCCGAGCGTTTCATTCCCGATTCGTTCTCCGGCAAGGCTGGAGCTCGTCTCTACCGGACGGGCGATCTGGTGCGCCAATTTCGTGACGGAGCAATAGAGTTTCTCGGACGCTCTGATAGCCAGGTGAAAATTCGCGGTTACCGTGTCGAGTTGGGCGAAATCGAAGTCGCGTTGAGCCAACATGCCGCGGTGCGCGAAGTGGTAGTCGTGGCGACCGAGGACGAGCGCCAACACAAGCGCCTCGCGGCTTACATCGTGGCGTCGCGAGAGTCCGCTCCGAGCGTCAGCGAACTGCAGGGGTTTTTGAAAGAACGACTGCCCGAATACATGTTGCCGTCCGTGTTTGTGTTGCTCGATCAGATGCCTTTGACACCGAACGGCAAGCTCGATCGGCGGGCGCTGCCTATGCCTGCAGCTGCGCATGCCGCCGCTGCCGAACGCTCGATTGAGGCACCGCGTTCCACGATTGAAGAGACCCTGGCGGAAATCTGGAAGCAGGTGCTCGGCGTCCCGGCGGTCGGAGTCCATGATAATTTTTTTGAACTGGGCGGAGATTCAATCATCAGTATTCAGATTATCGCCCGCGCTAATCAGCAAGGCGTAAGACTGACGCCGAAGCAACTTTTCCAGAATCAGACGATTGCTCAGCTGGCCGCCGTGGCCAAAACCGACGCGCCGGTTGTAGCCGAACAGGGACTGGTCACAGGCGCGTTGCCCCTCACGCCCGTGCAACATTGGTTCTTTGAGCAGAACATCTCCGAAGCGCACCATTGGAATCAACCCCTCCTTTTTGAGGTGAGGCAGAAGCTCGACGCGGCATTGCTCGAAGAGGCTGTCGGCCAGCTCTACGCGCATCACGACGCGGTGCGATTGCGTTTCACGAGAGAGGCGACGGGTTGGCAACAGTTCAATGCCGCTCCGACTGCGAAGGCGCCGTTCGAGCGGGTTGATTTGAGCGCGTTGACGGCTGCCGAGCAGTCGTCCGAGATTGAGCGGCGCGCCGCCAAAGTGCAAGCCGGGTTCGATTTATCTGCCGGCCTTTTGATGCGTGTCGTGCTGTTCGATTGCGGCGCGGACGAGCGGAGCCGCCTCTTATTAGTCATTCATCATCTTGCCGTCGACGGCGTCTCCTGGCGTATCTTGTTGGAGGACTTGCAGACCGTTTACGGGCAGCTAGCGCGCGGAGAGAGCATGCAACTGCCGCGCAAAACCACTTCCTTCAAGCGCTGGGCGCACCAACTCGCAGAGCACGCGCAATCGTCCGAGACGCGGGCCGAACTCCCTTTCTGGCTTGAGCAGATTCAGGCCCAAACGGGTCGCCTGCCAAGCGATATGGAGGGCGGCGAAAACACCGTCGCGTCGGCGGAAACGCTCGTCACGGAATTGAGCACCGAGGAAACACGCACTCTCTTGCAGGATGTTCCAGCGGCGTTTCATACGCAGATAAACGACGCGTTGCTCACGGCCCTGGCCGAGGCCTTCGCGCGCTGGACTGGTGCGACTTCGTCGCTTATCGAATTGGAGGGTCACGGGCGCGAAGAGATAGACGAAGTGTCAGATCTCTCGCTCACGGTGGGCTGGTTTACAACTCACTTTCCGGTCGTCCTGAACATTCAAGGGGTGATGAATCCCGGGCAGGCTTTGAAGACCGTCAAGGAGCACCTGCGCAAAATTCCGCGACACGGCATCGGCTATGGTCTGCTGCGTTATCTCTGCGCCGACGCCGAAGTCGCCGCGCAGTTGTGCGCCGCACCACAGCCCGAAGTGAGCTTCAACTATCTAGGGCAACTCGACCAGGCACTTCCCGAGTCCGCATTGTTTAGTCTCGCGGGAGAGAGCGCGGGGTCTTCGCGCAGCCCGTCGGCCAGGCGTCCGTTTCTTCTGGAGGTGAGCGGTAGTGTCGCCGGTGGCCGGTTGCTTCTGAACTGGACCTATAGTCGCAACCTCCATCATCGCGCGACGATTGAGACTCTGGCTGAGTATTTCCTGGCAGCGTTGCGCGGGTTGATCGCCCACAGCACGACGCAGGGTGCGGGCGGCTTTACGCCTTCCGACTTTCCGTTGGCACACCTTGACCAATCGACATTGGATGAACTGACTCAAGGCGTCCCGCCGGTCGAGGATATTTATCCACTCTCGCCCGTCCAACAAGGCTTGCTCTTCCATAGTCTTTACGCGCCCGAAGCCGGACTCTATTTCGAGCAGAAGACCTGTCTTTTGCGTGGTAAGGTCCACGCCGAAGCGTTTCAAAATGCTTGCCAGCAAGTCGTCAATCGCCACACGATTCTGCGCACCGCTTTCATGTGGCAGGGATTGGAAGTACCGTTGCAAGTCGTTCGCCGCCAGGTAAACGTGCCGTGGAGGGAGCTTGACTGGCGCACGTTGAGTTCATCGGAACAGCATCATCATCTGGAAGATTTCTTCAAAGACGATCGTGCCAGGCCCTTCGATCCGGCCGTTGCGCCGCTCATGCGAATGGCCTTGATCCGTCTGGACGAAGCCACGCATCGTTTCATCTGGAGTCATCATCACCTGCTGCTCGACGGCTGGACAATGCCAATACTCTTCAGGGAAGTTTTTGTTCTCTACGAAGCGTTCATTCAAGGCCGTCCGCCGCGTCTGCCCGTGCCGCGCCCGTACCGCGACTACATTCAATGGCTCGCCCGCCAAAACATGACGGAGGCCGAGGAGTACTGGCGTGAAGCCTTGCGCGGTCTGACCGGGCCGACCTGTCTATCGCAAAAGCGGGGTGCCGAACCCGCAGCGCCGCACGGCGATATTTACGACAAGCAGGAACTACGGCTCTCCGAAAAGACGTCGCACATCGCGCGCGCGCTTGTACGTCAACATCAACTGACGATCAACACGCTGGTGCAGGGCATGTGGGCGCTTCTTTTGAGCCATCATTCCGGCCGCACGGACATTGTTTTCGGCGCCACAGTTTCAGGTCGTCCGCCATCACTCGAAGGCGTCGAACACATGGTTGGACTCTTCATCAATACGCTACCCGTTCGCGCCCGCGTCCGGACCGAAGAGGCGCTGCTCGCGTGGCTCAAAGGGCTGCAAGCGCGACAGGTCGAAACGCGACAGTACGAATATACGCCGCTCGTCAAGATGCAGGAATGGAGCGACGTCCCGCGGGAGTTGCCGCTCTTTGAAAACATTCTGGTCTTCGACAATTACCCAATTGACAACTCGCTGATCCCCATTGACGCTGCCGCGCCGCGCCGGGAAGAAGAAATGTTTACGATTGAAGAGTTCGAGGCCTTCGAGAAAACGAACTATCCGATCCTCGTGCAGGCCGGAATGGGTGATGAGTTTGGGTTCCGGGTGCTGTACGACCGTCGCCTTTTCGACATCGAGACCATCAGGCGCTTGCTCAAACATTTTGAGCTGCTTCTCGAAAGCGTGATCGCCCAACCCGAAGCGTCCCTTGGAGCCATGCTGGATTTGTTGTCCGACTTCGATCGGCGACAAGAGGTCGCTGCGCAGCAAACCCGCAGCGCAGCCAAGTTTGAGAAATTCGGTCGCCTCCAGCCCCAGTCCATTAGAGTCGCCGCGTCAAACGAGAGTTAGTTACAACCCGGCAATTTGCCACGTCACCCAATCGAATCCAAAAAAACGAGCGGCAACGAGAGCTGAATTTTGGAAGTATGAATGCGATGGAAAACACTCTGTTGGAAGAGAACATTACTACGTTGATGGGCTACCGGATGTCGCCGCAGCAGAAGCAGGTTTGGCAAGCGCAACAGCAGGCCAGACCGCTGGATGCGACGCCGGACTATTACGCCCAGATAGTGATTGGGGTCAATGGCGATGTCGAACCTGAAATGCTTCGCGCGGCGGCGACCGCCGTCGTCGAGCGCCACGAGATCCTACGCACCAGCTTTCCGCGACAGCCAGGCCTGCGCACGCCAGTACAAGTGATTCATGAAGAGGCCTCCTTGGGCTGGCGCGAAGAAGACTTCAGCGCGGAAACCAGCAACATACAAGCCTCGCTGGTTGAAGCTGTCATCAAAGATGAACGTTGCGAGCGGGTCGCCGAAGCAGAGCGGGCGGTCTTGCGTCTCACTATGGTGCGGTTGTCTGGGCCGAACTACCGGGTGATTCTGACCTTGCCGGCGCTGTGCGCCGACGATGCATCGCTCGGCATCATCGCCAAAGAGATCTTTCAAATCTACGCCGCTCCGCCACAGTCTGAACGGGCGTCCGACCCGCCGGTGCAGTATATTCAGTTTTCGGAATGGCAGAACGAATTGGCGGAGAGCGAAGATGCCGACACGGGACGCGCCTTCTGGATTGAGCAACAAACCGCTCCCGCCCTAACCTTCCCCAACTCAGTTTCATCCTCCGCCTCCAGGGAAGACGCGCCGCTCATCTTCGTCCCGCAACGCCTCTGCGCTCGGCTGTCACGCCATGTCTCAACACAGCTTGACGGGGCGGCGTCTCGCTGCGGCGTGTCAACACAGACGATGCTTTTGGCCTGCTGGCAAGTGCTTCTGTGGCGGCTCACAGCGCAGGAGAATTTCTCGGTAGACTGCGTTTTCGACGGCCGGCAGTATCGGGAATTGGAAGGGGCGGTCGGACTCTTTGCGCGAGCTTTGCCCCTTTCGTGCCGGATTGATGGGCAGCAAACTTTTAGGGCGCTGGCACACGAGGTCGAGCAGCGCCGCCAACAGGTGATTGAATGGCAAGAATATTTCGACAGTGAAAACGATGAAGTGACGGCGAGGGGTGATCGAGTCGGTTACGAGTATGTCGAGTGTGACGCCGAATGGGCCAAGGCGGGAAGCCTGGAGTGGCAAGTGCTGGAGCAACGAAGCGAGATACAGCGCCCCAAACTCGGATTGCGATGCCGGAGATTTAACGGCGTCGTCGAAATGGAACTGCTCTTCGATGCGAAGTCATACGCCGAAGCGGACGTTGAACGACTGCTTGAGCGGATGCAGAGAGTCGTCGAAAGCGCGGTCGAGAGCGTCACCCAGACAATCAGCAACATGTCGGTGGTCTCAGAGCGTGAGTGGAAGTATCTGGTTGACGAGTTGAGTCAGACAGCGGAAGAGTCAAGCGCGCCAGGAGAACAGCAAAGCATCGTCGAGATGTTTGAGGCGATAGCCCGGAAGTTTGCAGGTCGGGTAGCGGTGGTGGGTGAGGATAAAGAATTGAACTACGGCGAGTTGAACGGCCGGGCCAATCAACTTGCCCATTATCTTCGCCGCCTAGGAGTCATGGCGGAAACGCCTGTGGCGATTTGTCTGGAACGTTCAGCGGAAATGGTGGTGGCGTTGCTTGGCGTCCTCAAGGCAGGGGGAGCATACGTGCCATTGGATCTGACCTACTCGGGCGCACGCCTGTCGTTCATGCTCGAAGATGCCGCGCCGCTCATTGTGCTGACGCAGCAAAAGCTGTTGGCAGCGCTTCCCGCTCACCCAGCCCAGAATGTTTGTCTGGATAGCAATTGGGACATCATCGCGCGGGAGAGCAGGGAGAATCCGGATCGCGTAACAGCGGATGAAAACCTTGCATACGTGATTTACACGTCCGGCTCGACGGGCACGCCTAAAGGAGTGGGAATTGAGCATCGCCAACTGCAGAACTATTTGCGAGGCATTAGGCAGAGACTCGATTTGCCCGACGGCGGTCACTACGCCACGGTCTCCACGTTCGCCGCCGATCTCGGCAATACCGCCATTTTTCCCTCACTCTCGACGGGCGGCTGTCTCCATGTGATTTCGCAGGAGCGGGCGACCAACCCCGACGGACTCGCAGATTATTTCAGTCAACACAAGATTGATTGCCTAAAAATTGTGCCCAGTCACCTCGAAGCTTTGCTTGCGACGCCGGAGCCCACACAGGTGTTGCCGCGTCGTCGTCTGGTTCTGGGCGGTGAGGCTGCGCGTCCTGAAATGATCCGAAGGATTCAAGAGTTGGTCCCCGATTGCCGCATCATGAACCATTACGGGCCGACGGAAACCACCGTTGGCGTTCTGACCTACGCTGCGGAAAACGATGTCTCCGAGCCGGCCGCCGCGGCGTTGCCATTGGGTCGGCCTCTGGCCGAGACGCAAATCTACCTGCTGGCGGCGAACCTTGCGCCGGTGCCGTTCGGCGTTGCCGGAGAGTTATACATCGGCGGCGAAAGTCTGGCGCGCGGTTACTTCCAGCGTCCGGACCTGACGGCGGAAAGATTTGTTCCCAATCCCTTCGGCGCCAGGCCGGGAACGCGCCTCTACCGGACTGGCGACGTGGCGCGCTACCTGCCGGACGGCAACGTCGAGTTCATCGGCCGCAACGACAATCAGGTGAAGATTCGTGGCTATCGCGTCGAACTCGGCGAGATTGAATGTGCTTTGCTTCAGCACGCGTCTGTGCGAGAGGCGGTGGTGATAACACGCGAAGATCCGGCCGGCGGAAAGCGCCTGGCGGCGTATCTCGTCAACCAACAAAACCAAGTTCCCTCCGCCGACGAGCTGCAGCGTTTCCTGAAGAATAAGCTGCCCGAATACATGATCCCGTCCGTCTTCGTGCTGTTGAAGTCGCTGCCGCTAAATCCGAACGGGAAGCTGGACAGACGCGAGCTCCCGGGAAGCGAAGGCGCCGGCCTCCAACTCAACGGAAGTTTCATAGAGCCGCGCACGACCGTTGAAGAAGTGTTGGCGGCCATGTGGGCCGACGTCCTCAAACAAGAGCGGGTCGGAGTCGAAGACAATTTCTTTGCCCTCGGCGGTCATTCGCTGGCCGCGATGCAGGTGATGTCGCGTGTGCGCAATACGTTTCACGTCGAGTTACCGTTGCGCGCCGTCTTCGAAGCGACGACGGTGGCTTTGCTCGCGGAGGCCATTGCCCAACACGAACCGCAGCCCGGGCAATCGGAGCGAATAGCCCGCGTGTTGAAGAAACTACAGAGCATGTCACCGGCCGAAAAAGAAGCCTTGATGATTCAGAAAAAAAGCGCCGGGCAGTTAGTTGGAATTGAAACGTAAGACATTCAAGTCTGGCGGTCCGTAAAGCGTTTCACGCGCACTATGAGAAAAGAAATCTTGTAATATTTGCAACTTTCCCGGCCCTCACCCCACTCATCCATGTAGGATTCTTTTCCTCATAAGTCAGTGTGACCTGTGACGAACCGGCTTTAACTCTTATCCCCCAGACCGGCGGATTAACGCTTCCTGCCAAGTAGTTCTTCGGATGCTAAGGCAAACCCGAGGGCTTAACGATATAGCACTTCCTCACGCCGAAGATGGGCAGTGAGACGGGAGATTCTGATCGACATGAAAAAAACAATAATGCTGTTACTGGGTTCTCTGGTAAGCGTCTCTTTCGTCATGGGACAAGCTCCGGCAACCGCTCCGTCGCCTGTCTCCAAAGTGACGACAACACTGGTTGAAGCGAAGGGCACGCCTGTTTCCGCGAGTGCGAGAGTTAATAAGGCTGGACAGGATCCGCCGCTCGCGATGACTCCGGCTCTGCGCCTGGCGACCGCGACCGCCGAGCGCGCGCGGCCACTGAACATCGCGCGCTTTGGGAAGTCGCCCGTCATCAATGGCCAACTCGACGACGAGGCATGGCGTGGCGCGACCGTCCTCAAAGACTTTTTCCAGACTCAACCCGGCGACAACACAGAGCCTTCGCGCCCGACCGAGGTTTTGCTCGGCTACGACGCAAAGTTTCTATACATCGCCTTCCGCGCAATAGACGAGCCCGCAAACGTTAGAGCTACAGTCGCCAAACGCGATAGCATCTTTGACGACGATTATGTCGGCATTTATCTCGATACCTTCAACGACCAGCGGCGCGCCTACGCGCTGTTCTTCAATCCACTCGGCGTGCAGGGCGACGGCATCCTGACCGAGGGGCTCGGCGAAGACTACAGCGTTGATATTTTGATGCAGTCGAAGGGCGTAATCAACGAAAAAGGTTACACCGTGGAAGTAGCGATCCCCTTCAAGTCGTTGCGCTATGAAGCTGGGAAAGGGAAGTTTTGGGGCGTACATTTCATCCGTCGCATTAAGCGCTTCAACAATGAAAACGACTCATGGATGCCGCTCTCGCGTGACAAATCCGGCTTGCTGAATCAAGCGGGACTGCTCACCGGTTTTGACGAGATTGGGCGCACGCGCGGCCTCGAACTCATTCCGAGCCTGACCCTCTCCGAAACGGGACGACGCGTAAGCGCCTTGCCCGTGCCAAGCTTGCCGGGCCTCAACGACCCGGGCCGGCTCGTCAACCAACCGGTGAAGTTTGAACCCGGACTGACGGGCAAAATCAACATCACGCCGCAACTCACGCTCGACTTCGCCCTCAATCCAGACTTCGCGCAAGTCGAAGCAGACCAACTTGTCGTCACCGCTAATCAACGCTTTCCTATTTTCTTTGAAGAGAAGCGCCCATTCTTCCTCGAAGGCATTGATATTTTTCAAACGCGCCTGAACGTCGTCCATACTCGCACCATCATCGATCCCAACGTGGCCGTCAAATTATCGGGCAAGCAGGGACGCAATACGTTCGGCATACTCGTCGCCTCCGATAACGCACCCGGGAATTTCACCGACGAGGAACGCCTTGACCCGGGCAACGCCCCGTTTCTGGATAAGAATGCCTTCATCTTCGTCGGGCGCCTCAAACACGACATCGGGCGCGAGTCCAGCCTCGGCCTCATCGTCACGAGCTACAATTTCAAGCAGCACACCAACCATCTGGGCGGGGTGGACGGACGGTTCCGGCTGAACCCGACGACAGTCTTCGATTTTCAAGTGCTCGGCACAACCTCGCATCAGAACTTTTTTGATCCCGACCTTGGGGAAGTCGTCTATCGCACGGGCAACGCCCTGGGCTACAGCTTTCAGTTCGACAGATCAAATCGACACCTCAACATCAATATTCGCGGCGAGGGCCGCACGCGCTTCTATGTCGCCGACGTCGGTTTCACACAGCGGGTAAATACCAACTTTGAACGCGCCTTCATTCGTTATGCGTCCGAGCCGAAACCGAAAGCGCGTCTTGTCTCCTGGTACGTGTCAAACTCCATTCCAGTCAATTTTGACTGGCAAGGACGAATCCAGAATTGGAACGAGGAAGCCAAAGTCGGCTTTAACTTCCAGCGACAGACAACCCTTAACGTCGGCTTTAACGGTGGCTACGAACGCCTCTTTGAGGAGGAGTTCGGGCCAAAGCGTAAGCCGGCAATCGGCGGCGCGCCAGCACGTCAGGGTACTTTCTTCGGCGAAGATTCAGAGCGTTCGACCCGGAAAAAGACGGTCTTCCTTACGCTCGCTTCGACGCCGAGTAAAAAATATTTGGGTTCAATCTTCATCGCGCAAACCTGGGGCGCATTCGATTTTGATTTCGGCGCGGGCCATCGTTACCCGCGCGTGAGTCCGGCAGCGCTCCTCGACCCGGGCGCGCCCCTCGACCCCGGCCCCGGCAAATCCCTTCAAGTGCAAGCCTATTTCGCCTTTCAACCGACGAATACGCTGCGCAGCTCGATCGACTACACCAAGGTCCGGCTAGTTCGGAACGACACGGAGCGCACGGCCTTTGATGTTAATCTCGTTTCATGGCGCACGACCTATCAGTTTTCGCGCGACACTTTCCTCCGCACGCGTCTGGACTATTCGACGCTGCCCGGGAACTTGAGCGCACAATTCCTGTTGGGCTGGACGCCTAGCCCCGGTACATCCTTTTTTGTGGGTTATAACGACGACTTGAATCATGGCGAGCTCAGCCCCTTCACCAGCCAATTGGAGCCGGGCTTTCATCGCAACGGGCGTACCTTTTTCATCAAAATGTCGTATTTGTTCCGTCGGACTTTCTAGTCGCCGCCTTTTGCATCGTCGGGCGTGCCGCAAGCACCGGCTTTCAAAAGCGAGCCGGTGAGAGGGTCGGCTTGATTGGAACAATACCGGCCGTCCAGTTGAGATTTATTTCGGCGATAAAGCTTCCGAGTTGCAACTTTCTCCTCTGTCATCCCACTTATATGTGACATGATGGCGATGCAACTCACAACCGGCGATTTAATGCTACCACTGCGATGGCTGGATATGCCTAGCGAGACCTCGGCAGACAACGAAGAGACTCTAGTCGCGCGTTGCAGGCAGGGCGAAGATGAGTCGTTTCGCGCGATTTTCGAGCTCTACGCTCGCTCCATCAACGGCTTCATCTACGGCATGCTCGGCGAGCGCGATTTGGCTGAAGAGCTGACACAGGAAACTTTTATTCGTGCTTACATGAAGATAAGCACGTTTCGGGATGCCTCCAAGCTTTCGACATGGCTTTTCGGCATCGCCAAAAATGTCGCTCGCGAGGCACTCTACGTCCGCCGCACCAAAGGCCAGACTCACGTCGAGATTAACGACCCGTCGCTGCGCGGCCTGAGTGATCACGAGCCTTCTCCCGCCGCGCATCTGCTCAATAAAGAACTTCACCGCGTAATGCTCGACGCCCTGGACAAGCTAGACGAAGACAAGCGTGAGGTTTTTACGCTCAGGGCCTTTCATCACAAGCGTTACGACGAGATTGCGGACATAACGGGTTTCTCTTTATCGAAGGTCAAATCCGATCTCCATCGCGCGCGCGCCGAGATGCAGCGCTTTGTTTCTCTTTACACGGAGCACCACGATGAAGTGTGAAGCCTGTAGGCCACTGGTTGAGGAACTCTTTGACGGCGAACTCGAACCGCCATTCGCACCTGACGTGCGCGCACACCTGAAGGACTGCGCCTCCTGTTCCGGCTATTACGAATCGCTCCTGCACGGGCAGGACATCTTTGACACTTTTCTCGAAGGCGTCGAACTTAGCCCTGCTGCATGGCGCGGGCTGCACACGACGATTCAGGGAGCGAAGGCCGCGAACACGGGCGGCTTTCTCTCGGGCTTTTTCAAGAAACACAACTGGCTGGGGGTTCCGCGCTTCCAGCAAGCCGTCTTCGCAGCCATTCTGGCCGTCGTCGTTATCGGCATAGGCATCGCGGCCCTGCGCTTCGCTGCTCGTCCCGAAGGCGGAGAACGCGTCGCCGGCACTCCTGGTAACGGGACTAGCGTCAAATTGCAAGTCAAAGCGACGCCCGCCGTTGCGCCGCTTGCCTCCGAAGGGGCCCAGGTCAGCAATTCGGCCGGCGAAAGCGAGAGACGACGCAGCGAACAGGAGCCCGCAATGCAGAATACAAACAAAGCTGCGCCCGTGATTACCGTAGCTAAGGTCGGCGCGGCGAGAGCCGTCACAGCGTCGCGGCTGGTAAGGAACTCCTCCGAAACTGCGCGACACTCGGGCGAAGTCGCCTCGACGCCGGTGATATGGGAGAAGGCGGCGGCATTGAACAGGGAGATGGATTCGGCGCGGTCAGCGCTCGCGGTCAGCCGTCCGACCATACTCAAGACGGAGTTGGCTCGCCATTTTGAAAAAACGCGACTACTGCTTCTCTCTCTTAAGAACACGCAAGTGTCAAAGAGCGACACGGCCGTAAACGTCAGTTATGAAAAGAGGCTTTCGCGCAAACTTGCCGACAGCAATCTTCTGCTCCGGCGAGATGTGGCGACGCTAGGCGATCCGGCGGCAGCAGAGTTGCTCGATAGAGTGGAACCGCTTCTGCTCGAAATCGCAAACTTGCCCGACCGCGCTTCGCCCGAAGAAGTTGCCTTAGTCAGTCGGCGCATAGCCGGAAAAGAAGTTATCAGTTTGCTTCAGGCACAAGCCTTCTCGCTGTGAAGACGGTGGCGCTTCGGACCCGCACTGGGGAATTTATGCAGACGCTAAATAACATGCGAAATCGAATTACGTCATCAAAAACGCTGCACGCGCGCGCGCTGGCGAGGCGCGTCGCGGCTGCGTCGCTCGTGCTGGTGGCAATGCTTTTCGTCGTCGTCGGTGTCGTGCGGACAAGCTCGGCCTTGCGGGAGGGCAGCGTCAATCAGCGTGCACAGAAGCCCGACCCGCAAACAGCGCCGGTGTTGCTTCGCGCGCGCGAGCTTTTTGACGAAGAAAACTGGGAAGCGGCAATCGCTAAATTCAACGAGTTTATCGCCCTTTCTCCGCGAGACAAGAACGTTCCGGCGGCTTACTACTGGCTCGCCGTCGCGCTCAAGAAGCAATCGAAGTACGCGGAAGCGGACGAGAGATCGGCGCGTTTGATAAAGGAGTTTCCGCGCTCGAACTGGGCTACGGATGCACGTGCGCTGCGCGTCGAGATAGCCGGGTTGACGCGCAACGTGCAAATCATCATGCAGTCGGCCAGCGATGAGAATGAGAGCGTCCGGCTGACGGCGTTGCAGAGCCTTTTGCGGATTGATGTGCCGCGCGCCCTCAAAATGGTCGCCGACTGGCTCCAACCGGATTCTCACGAGAGTTTGAACATGAAGGTGTCGGCCGTAACTCTGCTCGGACGCGCCGGCGTGAAAGAGGCGACGCCTTTGCTGTCGCAGGTCGTCAACGAGCAGAGGGAGACGAAACTTCGCGTCGCCGCCACTTATGCGCTCGCGCAGATTGACGACCCGAGCGTTTTCGATTTTCTGAAAGGAGTCGTCGCCAACTCCAACAACCAGGAAGTGGCCGAGGCCGCGCTCAACGCCGTCGCACATCTGCCCGGTGAGCGCTCCACTGCATTCATCAGCGAACTCGCGCGCGCCCCCAATAGCGCAACCCCCGCCACACGTCAGCACGCGATTCTTCTACTCGCACAAAAAGAGACGGAGTTGACGGTTGACGAACTGGTAAACATCTACGATACGGCGCCGGACGCAGAGACGCGGAAACAAACGTTGCTTGCTCTCGGACTGACCCGAAACCCGCGAGCACAAGCCAAGCTTTGGGAAATCGCCCGACAGCAGAACGGCGATGCGGAGTTGCGCAGCCAGGCGATTCTGGAACTCGGACAGAGTGGCGAGCCGCATGTCCTGGAGAGTCTCGCCAAATTCTACGATGAAGAGAAAAGCGAAGACCTCAAGGAATGGGTCATCCTCGCTCTGGCGCAGTCGGGTGAAAAGTCGGCGGCGCGCAAACTGATGACGATCGGGAAAAGCGACCCGTCTCAACGTTTGCGACAGATAGCGGTACTGTCTCTGCAACGCAACAGCGACCCCGAAGTGCAGAGATTTTTGAGGGAACTAGCTCAGTAAGTTCGGAACTAGCCGGCGTCTAACGGCATCGACAGAGAGATAGGGCCGGCGTTTCATTGATAAACAAGGAAGGATTCGGTAATGCATATAAATATCCTGAGTTCAGCACTTTTTCTGGTGGTTACTTTGCCCGTTTTCGGCTGCACGCAAAGCGCGAACTTCTCGCCGGTTGCGGCTTCGGCTCCCACGCAGAGCGGCGTTGGTAATCGTTTGGATGAAGCCCTGAGACAAGCGACGGCGAAGTCGGCGGACGCGCGCTTCTGGGTGGTCTATTCCATCAACGCACGTCGCGGCGTTGGCGTTGACGAAGAACTCCCGCGTGATTTGAAAGGCGTCATCTTCAAGGAAGGACTTCGCATTTCGCTTCGCCCCGCATCCGAGAGCAAGAAGGTCGGCGTCTTTCTTCTGTATCACGGCAGCGAGCTTGAGAAAGTCGAAATTCACGACCTTGATCGCTACCGCTCAGAAGATAAGTATCCCGTCAAGTCGCTCGGTCAAGTCCAGAACACCGAGAGCATCGGCCTGCTCAAGTCTCTCCTGGCGAAGAATTTCGGCAAACTGACGGGCGAACGTCTGGTGCTTGCAATAGCGTTGCACGACGACCCGCAGGTGGAAGCGATTCTGCTCGAGATCGTCAATAGTTCGAAAGCAGACGAGAAGCAACGCGGAACTGCGGCGATGTGGCTCGGACAAATCCCCGGCCAGAAGGCGTTGCTCGAAAATCTCGCACGCAACGAAGAGTTGCCCATCGAAGTCCGCAAGCAGGCCGTCGTCGGCCTCGGCTTCAGCCGCTATGCGGATGTCCTCTCGACATTGGAAAAGCTCTACAAGACGCTTTCCGATCGCGAAGTCAGAGAACAGGCGTTGTTCGCCGCCTCCAACAACGTCGACCGGACAGAAGCCGCCGCTTTCCTCAACAAGGTCAAGAACACCGACCCTGACCAGGACTTGCGGCGACAGGCCACCATATGGCTCGAGCGGTTGACTCAATCGCAGCAGCTCTGATTCACCTAGACAGACAGCAAGCAAGGCTCGCTCGGTGCGCCCACTCTATTTTAACTCGCGACTCCATTCCGGAGAGAGTTGGATAGAGAGTGCGTCGTTATGATCTCTTGTCGTGTAAACATCATGGCGGGTTCGAATGCGTCCTAAGCAAATCTCGATAACGCTTCAATAAGACTTTCATCAACGTCCTTTGCCGCTGCATCAAGGCGGAAACGTGCGCGCCCCCGCGCGACGCGCAACTCCCAAACAAAGAGACAAAACTTACCGAGCTAACCGGCGCATATCAGGCGTCGGCGCATCGCTTCGCGCAGGGGGATAACGCTTCCTTACACGCGCACGCGACAAACAAGTTCACGCTTCCGGCGTGAGGAAACTCGCAACAAAGGCGGTCAAGACTTATGGTAATGATTGAAGAAGATCTCTTACAGGTACCGGAACAAACCTCTCTGGTTCTGAAGGGCTATCACCATCTCGAATTCTACGTCGGCAACGCACGCCAGGCGGCACATTTTTATCGCACCGCTTTTGGCCTGACGCCGGTTGCATATCGCGGCCTCGAAACGGGCGCTCGCAACAAGGTCTCATACGTCCTCGAACAGAAGAATATTCGCATCATTCTGACCTCCTCACTCAGTCCCGACGATGAGATCGCCGAGCACGTCCGCCGTCATGGCGACGGCGTGAAAGATATTGCCTTCGCGGTGGACGACGCCGAGCAGGCATTTAACGACACGGTCAAACGCGGCGCGCGTCCGGTCATGGAGCCGACCTTGATAGAAGACGATGAGGGCGAAATGATCAAATCATCGATCGGGGTCTTTGGCGACACGGTCCATTCTTTCGTTCAGCGCAAAGACTATGCGGGCCAGTTTATGCCTGGCTTCCGCGCCATCGAGAACGTTCCGCCACCGCCGTTTTCGACAGAGTTAGCAGCGATTGACCATCTCGCCATCAGTATTCGGGAGGGCCAACTCGACCAGTGGGTTGAGTTCTACCAGAACACGATGGGCTTCCATGAATCGCACCGCGAGGACGTGGTGACCGAATACAGCGCGATGAATTCAAAGGTCGTGCAGAACAGATCGGGGCGGATTAAGTTGCCGCTGGTCGAGCCCGCGGCGGGCAAACGCAAATCGCAAATTGCAGAGTATCTCGATTACTACTGCGGCTCAGGCGTGCAGCATATCGCTTTTTTATCGGGCGACATCGTGGCGACGGTCAAGGCCTGGCGCGCGGCCGGCAACGAATTCTTGAGGGTGCCGCGCACCTATTACGAAATGCTTGAAGACCGCGTCGGCAAGATTGATGAGGACGTCGAAGAGTTGAAGGCCGAACACATTCTCGTTGACCGCGACGAATGGGGTTATCTCATGCAGATTTTTACGCGGCCCGTGCAAAGCCGCCCTACCGTTTTCATGGAAGCAATACAGCGTCGCGGCGCGCGCGGCTTCGGCAGCGGCAACATTAAAGCTCTCTTCACCGCGCTCGAACTTGACCAGGCACAACGCGGCAACCTTTAAACCTTTCGGCGCTGTATCTTAAAAAGTAGATCCATAGGAGCACAAGTCTAATGGACGCAAACGTAGTAACAAGAGAGCCGGTCCTCGCTTGCTGGACACAGGGAACAGGCTGCTCGGCGATTCAGGAAATGATGTCGGTAGCCAACCGTTCGGACGTTATCTCTCTCGCCCTCGGCCTGCCTGCGGCGGAGTTGTTTCCCGCCAAGAAAATCGCGGAGGCGGCGGGTTCGGTGCTTGGCACGGACCCCTTTGCGCTGCAATACGGTTTCCCTTTTCAGCCGCTCAAGGCGCATATCGTCAAGTTGATGGCCGCGCGCGGAGTGGCGTGTCGGGAGGAGCAGGTCTTTCTCACGTCGGGCGCGCAACAGGGACTCAGCCTGCTCATACGGCTGTTGCTCAATCACGGAGGCGAAGTGCTCTGCGAAGAGATTATCTACACGGGTTTTCAGCAGGCCGTCGAGCCTTACGAGCCTTCGATTTTGACCGTGCCAACCGACCTCGACACGGGAATTGATGTGGCAGCCGTCGAAAGGATACTCGACAAAACGCGACCCGCTTTTATCTACATCATTGCCGACGGTCACAACCCGATGGCTGTCAGTCTGAGCCGTGAGAAGCGGCGTCGGTTGGTCGAGCTGGCAAGCGGCTATGGCGTGCCCATTATCGAAGACGACCCCTACGGGTTTATCAACTACGAAGATGGACCAGGCGAGCCGCCTCTGCGCGCCCTCAACGAGTCGTGGGTTTTCTACGTCGGAACATTCTCGAAAATACTCGCTCCGGCTCTGCGGACGGGTTGGATAGTCCTACCGAAAGCATTGGTGCCGCCGATCTCCATCATCAAGGAAGCTAGTGACCTCAATATTTGCACGCTCAACCAGCGCGCCATCTCCGCCTATCTCGATGCGGGGCATTTGACGGCGCATACGGAGACACTACGACGTGTCTATGGTGAGCGTCGCAGTGCGATGCTGGACGCCCTGGAGGAACACTTTCCGCATGGTTCTCGCTGGCGCAGGCCTGCCAGCGGGTTGTTCGTCTGGGTTGACTTGCCTGAGCCGCTCGATATGCGGGTGTTGTTAAAGACCGCAGTTGAGACCGAAGGCGTGGCTTTCATTCCGGGTCAGGCGTTCGCCATCAATCAAACGTCTGGGCAGTCGACCAGCATGCGGCTTAACTTTTCAAACAGCAATCCTACACAGATCGACGAAGCCATCGCCCGTCTCGCGCGCGCCGTCAAACGCACTCTGGCGGGACATTCTCTTTCGGTTTCCAGTTCGTAAACCGAAGAACTCCAGGTTGACAGTGGAAAAACGTTTCTATCCGATTGAGCACTTGCGGGAATTCGCTGAGCGCGTCTTCGCCAGTTGCGGGGTGCCGAAACAGGACGCCTCGAAGGCAGCCGAAGTGCTCATCACCGCCGACCTCTGGGGTATTGATTCGCACGGCGTCGCGCGCCTCCGTGCCTATTTTGAGATGCTTACGCGCGGCCTGATCAATCCCCGTCCGCAAATCAAAACGTTGCGCCAGCTCCCAGCCACCGCCGTGATCGACGGCGACAACGGGCTCGGCCTCGTCGTCAGCCCTCAGGCCAACGAGATGGCGATGGAGAAGGCCGCAGCCGTAGGTTCAGGATGGGTGAGCGTGTGCCATTCAAACCATTTCGGGATCGCGGGCTATTATCCCTTCCAAGCCCTTGAGCGCGACCTCATCGGTTGGGCGATGACTAATACGCCGCCGCTGGTCAGCCCGCTCGGGGGTGCGGAGCGAATGCTCGGCACTAACCCGCTCGCCATCGCGTTTCCGGGTAAAGACGAGCCGCCCATTGTGATTGATATGTCTACCAGCGGCGTCTCGTACGGCGTGGTAGAAACTGCGGTGCGCAACGGTAAAAAGCTGCCCGAAGGGTTGCTGATTAACCGCGACGGTCGCGCTACTACGCGACCGACGGATTTCGCCGACGGCGGCGCGTTGTTGCCGCTCGGCGGCGACCGTCTTAGCGGCGGGCATAAAGGCTATTGCCTCGCTGCGATGATTGACCTACTGTGCGGCGTACTCGGCGGGGCGAATTGGGGACCATTTATCCCGCCCTTTCCGCATTATCTGAAGCAGCCGGAGCGCAGCGTCGGCAAAGGACTGGGACACCTCTTTGGCGCATTTCGCATTGACGGCTTCATGGACCCGGATGAGTTCAAAACACGCGTTGACGAATGGCGCCGCGTTTTCCGTGAGACGAAACCCGCGCCGGAAACGGAAGGCGTGTTGATACCCGGTGACCCCGAACGCGCCTCCGAAGCGAGACGCCGGATTGAAGGAGTTCCACTCGTCGCCATAGTTGTCAAAGAGTTGCGCGCCGTATCGGCGCAGAGCGGTGTGCCGTTTGAATAATTCAAACTCAACCTCTCTTTTTATTACTCAACTGTAGGATTGCGTCGGCATTCGTTTGCTCCGGCGCTGTAGAAATACTAAGGAAAGCTAATGTTTCAAAAACCGACTTCAAATCCATGGCTCGTTATTCAGAGGTCCAATCCGCGTGCGACCTTGCGCCTCTTCTGTTTCCCATACGCGGGCGGCAGCACGCTCATTTATCGAGCCTGGGCCAACTCGCTTCCCGCGCACGTCGAAGTATGCGGAATTCAGTTGCCAGGACGCGGTTCGCGGATGCATGAACAACCCTTCTTCGACCTCGCGGAGTTGATCGAGACACTCGCTCCCGCGCTTGAACCTTACTTCGACAAGCCGTTCGCTTTTTTCGGTCATAGCATGGGAGCGACGATTAGTTTCGAGATGGCGCGTCTCCTTTCAAGGGAAGGCAAAGAAGGGCCGCGACACCTGTTCGTCTCAGGCCGTCGCGCGCCACAATTTCCCGAAACCGACCGGCCTACATACATTCTGCCCGAGCCCGAATTTATCGAAGAACTGCGAAGGCTTAACGGCACGCCCCGAGAACTGCTCGAAAATCCCGAGTTGATGCAATTGATGCTGCCGTTGCTGCGCGCCGACTTCACCCTTTGTCAGACTTACAAGCTCAAGGAGGCGGCGTCGCTTGCGTGTCCCATCACCGCTTGCGGCGGCCTGGCAGATAAGTGCGTCACCCGGGAACATTTGGAGGGCTGGCGCCAGCACACAAGCGCTTCGTTTGCGCTCCGCATGTTCGAAGGCGACCACTTTTTTTTACATACCGCTCAGTCGACTCTCCTTCGTGTGCTTGGGCAAGAGCTGTCTCCTCTCGGATTTTCGGTTTCTTCTAACGGCAACGGGGATTCCACAAAATTGCATTAAGAAGACTGGGCACCAGCGAGCGGTCCCGAGGCCTGAAAAAGAACTCGCGCAAAACTCAGGGCAGGGGCGCGCACAGTCAGGTACCTAACACAGTTCGTTGCCGGACTCTGTTACTTGTGGTACTGACAGCCGCTCACGTTTAGCTGTATAGATATTCTACCGGACAGTCACGCGCGCCTCAGGGTCTACGATTTCTGGTTTGAGGTGAGCGGTAATGCCGTCTGACACCAAAAGTGGGCGATGCTTCGGAAAAAACAATTTATATGAGATGAGGTTCGTCCCCTCGTACTGCGGTAGCTTTGCTCGCTCGAGAAAAACTGTTGGCCAAATGCCTGCCACGCTGACTCGCATCGAGGCATTTGGCGATCATTGAAGAGATTATTGAAGAGCAACGACCCGCGCCGCCGCGCTTCTCGAAGCTAGCTTCAGGCCAAAAAGCACCTCATCATCTGAATAGCTTTCACAACAACTGGAACGTCGAGCTCAACCAACTAACTCTGTCAAACTGGTCGACTAACTGAGAAACTCAAACCCCCGTGTGGGGAACTCTCCGCGAACAGGTGGCGTCTTGCACGGCCAACGTTTTCATCCTGTGCATTACCGGGACAGCGCACTTATATCCTCCCCAAGACAATTCGTATCACAGCTATCGTACGTGCAGCCCACGGTCTTGCCGAGAACATGGGTTAAGCACCAAGAGTATTTCAATATGCCTCAACTTTCTGTCGCTGACGACGCGCTTCTGGCGTACCTTCTCGAAGAGGAAGGGATTGAACTCTACCAAACCATCCCGCGAAGACAGGGTTCGGCGGAGTCTCCGCTCTCGTTCTCGCAACAGCGCCTCTGGTTTCTTAGCCAGTTGGAACCGTCCAGTCCGGCTTACAACCTTCCGCGTGCCTTTCACTTGCGGGGTCCTTTGAACGTCCGTGTCTTAGAGCAGAGTTTGAGCGAAATCGTCAGGCGTCATGAGGTCCTGCGGACGAGCTTCGAGACCGTCGAGGGCGAAGCGGTACAGGTGGTTAATCCGGCGCAGCCCATCTGCATCGCCCGGGAGAATCTGAGCGAATTGCCCCTTGCTGAGCGGGACGAACGGATCCGTCAACGGGCACTGGAAGAAGCCCAGCTTCCTTTCGATTTGACCTGTGCGCCCTTCGTTCGTCTCAAGCTGCTGCAGTTGGCCGAAGACGAGCATGCGCTGCTATTGACGATGCATCATATCGTCAGCGACGAATGGTCAACGGGCATCTTTATGAACGAAATAGGAATTCTTTACGACGCGTTTCTGCGCCATGCCCCGTCGCCGCTCACGGAGTTGCCGATTCAGTATGCAGACTACGCTGAATGGCAGGCCGGTTGGTTGCGGACCGAAGAGGTTGGCGAGCAACTCACTTACTGGAAGAAGCAACTGGCGGGCGAACTGCCCTTGCTGGAACTGGCGACCGACCGAAAACGGCCGCCCATGCAGACATTCAATGGAGCGAGCCGCTCGCTGACGCTGGGGGCGCACCTGTACGAGGGCGTAAAAAAGCTCAGCGGCCAGGAGGATGCTACCCTCTTTATGACGCTGTCCGCTGCTTTCACGCTGCTGTTGCATCGCTATACGGGGCAGGAAGATATTCTCATCGGCTCACCCATTGCCGGACGCGAGCGCACCGAGGTCGAGGGCTTAATCGGATTCTTCGTCAACACCCTGGTTCTGCGCACGGATTTTTCAGGCAGTCCAAGTTTTCGTGGCTTGTTAAAGCAGGTGCGCGAAGTCGCGCTCGGCGCTTACGCTCATCAGAGCTTGCCATTTGAATTGTTAGTGCGAGAGTTGCAGCCTGAACGGAGTTTGAGCCATACACCGATGTTCCAGGTTGTTTTTGCGATGCGCTCAGCGCAGAAGGAGGAGATGCAACTTCCCGGCGCCAACCTCGAACTGCGCCCGTTGCATTTCGGCATGGCGAGTGCGAAGTTCGACATGTTTTTGTCGGTTGACGATACCGGCGGCAACCTCCATGCGAACCTCATCTACAATTCCGATTTGTTTGACGGCGCGACGGTCGAGCGCATGCTGCGGCATTTCCAAACGCTGCTGGAAAGCATCCTGGCGCATCCCGAGCAACCCGTCTCGTCACTTGCGTTCGTGACGCAAACCGAACGAAAGCAATTGCTTGTCGAATGGAACGAGACGAGCAGAGACCTCCCGCGCGATTTTTGTGTTCATCAACTTTTTGAACGACGGGTGAAACTTGGCCCCGATGCGGTCGCGCTCGTATTCGGTGAAGAACAGCTAACATACGCCGAATTGAACCGCCGCTCGAATCAACTGGCGCATTACCTGCGGAGTTGGGGCGTCGGCGCGGATGTCCGCGTGGGATTATGCGTCGAACGTTCGGTCGACATGGTGGTCGCGTTGCTCGGCATACTCAAGGCGGGCGGGGCCTATGTTCCGCTCGATGCCGAGTTACCGCCACTGCGTCTTTCGTTTCTTATTGACGATAGCGGAGTGGAAGTTATTCTGGCATCAGGCACGAGCAGTGAACGACTGCCCGATAGCGGCGTTCCAGTGGTGCGACTCGACGAGGCGCGTGAAGAGATTGCTCGACAAAGCAGCGCCAACCCAAACTGCGACGTGCATCCCGACAACCTCGCCTACGTCATCTACACTTCCGCTTCCATGGGAATGCCCAAAGGCGTCGAAGTTGCGCATCGCAGCGTACTGCGTCTGGTCTGCGAGCCGAACTACGTCCGGCTCGACGAGACGCAGTGCATCATGCAACTCGCGCCCCTGGCCTTCGACGCTTCGACGTTCGAGATCTGGGGCGCCCTCTTGCACGGTGCGCGGAGCGTGCTCTACGCCGGGGGGCGACCGACGCCGCGCGAGTTGGGCGAGGCTATCGAAAAGCACGGCGTCCGAACGATGTGGCTCACGGCTTCGCTTTACAATGCGATGATGGACGAAGCCCCCAATGCTCTCGCCGGTCTGGAGCAACTGGTCATCGGAGGCGAAGCCTTATCAGTTGCGCACGTCCAGAAGGGCATCGAGCATCTCCCGCAGACACAAATCATCAACGGCTACGGGCCGACGGAAGCGACGACCTTCACCTGTTGTTATCCAATTCCGCTAGATTCCGGGCAGTGGCCGGGTAGCGTGCCCATTGGCCGGCCAATTAGCAACACGGATGTCTATGTATTGGACGCGCAACTGAATGTCATGCCGGTCGGCATAGTCGGCGAGCTGTACGTGGGTGGTGAGGGCCTGGCGCGCGGCTATCTAAATGGCGCCGACATTACCGCCGAACGTTTCATACCGCATCTCTACAGTACAAAAGCTGGAGCAAGGCTGTATCGCACAGGGGACCTGGTGCGCTATCTGTCCGACGGCAATATCGAATTCGTCGGTCGCGCCGACACGCAGGTTAAGGTGCGCGGCTTTCGCATCGAGTTGGGTGAGATCGAGTCTGCGCTCGGCCGGCACGCCGGGGTGTTGGAAGCAATCGTGCTGGTGCGTGAGGATGAGCGGGGCGACAAACGCCTGGTTGCCTACCTCGTGTGCGAGGGAGAGAACGCGCCTCCGGTCACTGAGTTGCGCGAACATTTGCGCGAGCGCCTGCCGGAATACATGATTCCGTTCGCCTTCGTGATGTTGGACGCGATGCCTCTGACGCCGAACGGCAAGGCCGACCGGCGTGCGTTGCCCGCGCCGCAGATGTCGCGTCCCGAGTTGGAGGGAGCATTCGTCGCGCCTCGTTCGCCTGTCGAAGAGATGGTCGCCCAGATTTGGAGCGATGTTCTCGGCCTCAGCCAAATCGGAGTTCATGACAACTTCTTCGCCCTCGGCGGCCACTCGCTGCTGGCGACGACGACCGTCACCCGCCTGCGAGCAGCGTTCGGCGTTGACCTTCCGCTGCGCGCAATTTTCGAGACGCCGACCGTAAGCGATCTCTCGGAATTGCTCGAAGCCACGCGGCGTAAGGGTCAGAATTGGTCCGTGCCGCCCCTCGTCCGCGTCTCCCGCGAACAGCCATTGCCGCTTTCCTTCGCGCAGCAACGTTTATGGTTTCACGACCAGCTGACACCGGGCGGCAACGCGGCTTATAACGTGCAAATCGCCGTACGACTGCAAGGGCAACTTCACGTAGCCGCGCTTGAACAGGCTCTTAACGAAATTGTCCAACGCCACGAATCGCTGCGCACCAACTTTACGATCGCAGACTGGCAGCCTGTCCAGGTGATCTCCGCAGCGCGGACAATCCCGCTGCCACTGCGAGACTTGAGCCACGTTCCCGAAGGCGAGCGCGAAGCTGAAGCACTGCGACTGACCACCGAAGCGACGCAGCTACCCTTCGACCTTTCATCCGACACGCTACTCCGCGTCATGCTGGTGCGCCTGAACGATGACGAGCATGTGCTGGTGCTTGTTATCCATCACATCATCTCCGATGCGTGGTCGATGGGCGTCCTGATTCAAGAACTCGCAGCACTCTATGAAGCATGCCGCGAGGGCCGGCCTTCGCCGCTGGCGCAATTGTCGGTCCAGTATGCCGACTATGCACACTGGCAGCGCGAGTGGTTGCAGGGCGACGTGCTCGAAAAGCATCTTGCATACTGGCGTCGGAACTTAAGCAACTTTACCGAGTTGCAGCTTGCGACCGACCGGCCGCGCCCAGCCGTGCAAAGTTTTCGCGGTGCGCATCGAGCTTTTGCGCTGCCTGCCGATCTCTCTGTATCGCTCAAAGAACTCAGCAAGCGCGAGGGCGTCACGCTCTACATGCTGATGCTGGCAGCGTTCAAAACCCTGCTGCATTACTACAGCCAGAGCGAAGAGATCGTCGTCGGCACGGACATCGCCAACCGCAGCCACGTCGAAACCGAAGGACTAATCGGCTTTTTCGCCAATCAACTTGTGATACGCACGAGTCTCGCCGGCGATCCAAGCTTCACGGAGATACTATCGCGCGTCCGCGAAGTTTCGCTCGGAGCATTTGTTCATCAAGATTTGCCGTTTGAAAAAGTGGTGGAAGCTCTCAGACCCGATCGCGACTTGAATCGGAATCCGCTTTTTCAAATCATGTTCGGCTTTAGCAACACGGCGCCCCCCGTGGTCGCGCTGCCGGAACTGAGGCTGAGCGGCATCGGAATTGAAAAGGGTACGGCCGTTTTCGATCTTAGCCTCTATCTCACAGACACTGCACATGGCATCAACGGCATGCTGCGTTACAGCACCGACCTGTTCGACGCCGCCACCATCGAACGGATGCGCGAGCACTACGAAATCCTGCTCGCTCAGGTCGTCGCCCAACCCGATGCGCGACTCGGCGCCTTGCGCCAGGTACTTGCGGAAGCTGACGGTGAAAGGCAAAGCCAGACCGCTGCCCGTCTGAAAACAGCCGGCCGGCAATTATTCAAGAACGTGAAACGTAGAGCAGCCGGCGAAGCGGATTAAGAAGATTTGAACGGACGGATGATCAAGAACGTAAATGAACACGACCAAGGAAAAACCCGGCGCGAGAAAACTCCCCTCGATCAGACGGAAGCAGATTAATGTCTCGCCGGATGCTTTAACGCGCGCGAGTTATCTCCGCCCCGGACTGACTCTTCCGCTGGTCATTCAACCGTCCATCGAGAATCTAAATTTGATTGCCTGGGCGAAGGAGAATTGCGACCGCATTGAGCGAGACCTGCTGGGGCACGGTGCGGTTCTCTTTCGTGATTTTCCTGTCGCTTCGATCGCCGGGTTTCAAGACTTCTGCCGCACCCTGTCGGGTGAATTGTTGGAATACCGCGAACGCTCGTCGCCGCGCAGTAAGGTGCACGGCAACGTTTACAGCTCGACCGACTATCCGGCAGAGCAAACGATCTTTCTGCACAACGAGCACTCATACTCGCTTACGTTTCCCTTGCGCCTCTATTTTTTCTGTGAAACACCGGCTGCTCGAGGCGGCGAGACGCCCATTGCCGACACGCGCAAGATCTTCCAGTTGATTGACCCGCAGGTCGTCGAGCGCTTTATCGAAAAGAGGTGGATGTACGTGCGCAACTTTGGCGACGGGTTCGGCCTATCGTGGCAAACCGTCTTTCAGACTGACGATAAATCGGCGGTCGAACGCTATTGCGAGGCTTCAGGTATCGAGGTTGAATGGAAAGAAGGGAATCGCTTACGCACGCGACAGGTACGTGACGCGATAGGAGTCCACCCGCGCACCGGCGAAAAGGTCTGGTTCAATCACGCGACCTTCTTCCACATCTCCACACTCGCAGCGCCCATCCGCGAAACACTGCTGGCTGAATTTGCCGAAGAAGATCTTCCGAATAACAGTTATTACGGCGACGGCTCGCCCATCGAGCCGGCAGTTATGGAGCATCTACGCGCGGCCTACGAGCAGGAGTTGGTCGCCTTCGCCTGGCGCAAGGGCGACATCCTCTTGCTCGACAACATGCTCGCCGCGCATGGGCGTGCGCCCTACGCGGGCGAGCGAAAGATTCGCGTGGCGATGGCCGCGCCGATCACGCGTCCCGCAGTGGAACCAGTGGGACCGACCGCGAGATAAATTAACAAATCACTACTATCGAGGAGCCACGCACTTCTTTGCACAACGCAGGCGGTGCGCCCCGCTGGCTAGCCTCCTCACGAACGGATGAGGAAGCGTTAGAACCACCTCAAACGTATCGGAGCTATAGAACATGAAGGAAACCATTCAGGGCTATCGTCTGTCGCCGCAACAGCTACAGATCTGGCTCACCCAGACCGACAACGTCCATTACCTCGTTCAATGTGCGGTGACCATCGCCGGGAGCCTCGATTGCGGGCGTCTGCTCGATGCCATCCATGCGGTCGTGGGGCGGCACGAGATTCTGCGCACGGCGTTTCAATGCCTGCCGGGCATGAACGTACCGCTCCAGGTAATCTCGGAGACGCATTTTGTTTCGGTAAGTGTGGACGATCTAAGTGATTTGAATCCGCCGGAACCAGAATGGCAGTTTCAAGAGATTTGCCGCCGCGATCGCCGGCAGGATTTTGACTTTGAACAGGGCACGCTGCTTTACTTTTCGCTGGTCATGTTCTCGGCCTCGCGCCATTCCTTACTGCTGACGCTCCCAGCGCTCTACGCCGACACTGCGACACTTAAGAATCTGGTGGCTGAAATCGCCCGCTGCTATGCGACCGTCCACGAAACTGATGCAGAGGATGAGACGATTCAGTATGCCGACTGCGCGGAGATACTAAACGAGTTAATCGTCGCCGACGAAACGGGCGCGGGCAGTGACTACTGGCGCAAAAAAGTTGCCGGAGCATTGTTCGACATAAAACTTCCGTTGGCCAAAGAGCCTGTGAGCAAAGAGTTTGCGCCGGAATTCTTGTCCGTTCAACTTGATGCCAAACTCGCCCAAGAGATTGCGACGCAGGCGCGTGCGCAAGGAGTCTCCGCCGAGGTCTTCATGTTGGCGTGCTGGCAGGCGCTGCTCGCGCGTTTGACGGGACTGACGGAGGTTACTGTCGGCGTCGCCTATGACGGCAGAACTTACGAGCAGTTGGAGAAGGCTCTGGGCCCGTTCGCCAAATACTTACCGCTGAATTGCGCAGTGCCAGCAGACCTTCAGTTCAACAGTCTGCTGGGCCGGGTCGCTGCCGATATGCGCGAGATGGCCGACTGGCAAGATTACTTCTCATTGCGGCAAAATGGCGCGCCCAACGGAGAGACTTCCGCCGCGTTTTCGTTCCTGCCGGTGTGCTTCTACTTTAACGACCAATCCGCCGCATACACGAGCGGCGACCTGACCTTTACCGTGACGCAGGAGTATGAATGCCTGAATCATTTCGAACTCAAACTCTCTTGCACACGCGCCGGTGAAGCTATGTTGTCAACCTTCTACTACGACTCTGCTACCTACACCGCCGAGAGCATCGCGCGGCTGGCCGGACAGTATCTGAAGCTGTTGGCGGGCGCGGTGGCGAACCCGCACGCCCCGATTGGCGATTTTGAGATTCTCGGCGACAGCGAACGCCGTCGCATTCTGTCGGACTTTACCGATACGAAAAACGATTACGGCCAAGAAAAATGTCTGCACCGGTATTTCGAGGAGCAGGCGGCGGCGACGCCAGAGCGAGTAGCGGTGGTGTTTGAGGATCAGGAACTGACTTACGGTGAACTGAACAGGCGGGCGAATCAATTGGCGGGTTATCTTGGTGAGCTGGGGGTGGGCAGGGAACAAGTGGTGGCAATTTGCCTCGAGCGTTCGCTGGAGATGGTGGTCGGGTTGCTGGGGATACTCAAAGCCGGGGCAGCGTATGTGCCGCTGGATCCGTCACACCCGCGAGAGCGCCTCTCATTTACATTGAGTGACACGCAGGCACCGGTGTTGCTGACGCAAGAGAGCATGAGGGCGAGGTTACCGGCGGATGGGGTGCGAGTGGTTTGTTTGGATACGGAATGGGAATCGATTAACGGCGAGAGCGAGGAGGATCCGGCGGCGGTGGAAGTGACGCCGGCCAACCTGGCGTATGTGATCTACACGTCGGGTTCGGCGGGGCAGCCGAAGGGCGTGCAGGTAACTCATCGTGCGGTTAACAACCACATGCTCTGGATGCAGCAGCACGTCCCGTTGGGGGAAACAGACAGGGTTCTGCAAAAGACACCCTACACCTTTGACGCTTCCATCTGGGAAATCTTTCTGCCGTTAATGTGCGGCGCGCAGTTGGTGCTCGCCCGCCCGGACGGCCATCGGGATAGCGCCTATTTGGTCAACACAGTCGCAGAACGAAACATCACCGTTCTTCAACTCGTGCCGACGATGCTGCGGGTCTTTCTGGAAGAGCCAAATATCTCGAGTTGCAAGAGCTTACGGCGCGTATTTTGCGGCGGCGAGGCGGTGACGATTGAGTTGCAGGAACGCTTCTTCAGCCTTTTGGACGCCGAGCTGTATAACTTCTATGGACCGACCGAAGCCGCCATTGACGTGACCTGCTGGGGTTGCCGTCGCGACAGCGAAGAACGCTTCGTGCCCATCGGCCGCCCGCTCGATAATGTGCAGATCTATATTCTCAACCATCAACTGCAACCCGTGCCCCTCGGAGTCGGCGGGGAGTTGTACATCGGCGGCGACAGTCTGGCGCGCGGCTACCTGAACCGCCCCGGCCTTACCGCCGCAGGCTTTATCCCCAATCCCTTCTCAACAACTCCCGGCGCCCGTCTCTACCGCAGCGGCGACCTGGCGCGGTACCTGCCCGACGGTAGATTGGAATTCCTCGGTCGCAGCGATCAGCAGGTGAAGATACGCGGCTTCCGCATCGAACCCGGCGAAATCGAGTCGGTGCTGGCACAACACGACAGTGTGCAAACATGTGTGGTGCTGGCCAGACAAGACTGGCCGGGCGAACAAAGATTGGTGGCCTATGTCGTAGCTGCGAACGGTAACGTGACGGGCGTGGGCGAACTGCGCACCTACTTACGCGAGCAACTACCGGAATACATGATTCCCACGGCCTTCGTCATGCTAGACGCGTTGCCTTTGATGACCAACGGCAAGATTGACCGCACTGCGTTGCCGGCCCCCGAGAGCGCGCCGGCCGACGCGGAAAAAGAATATGTGGCGCCGCGCACGCCGGTCGAAGAAGTGTTGGCCGGCATCTGGGCTGCAGTGCTAAAGATTGAAAGGGTCGGCATCAACGACAACTTCTTTGACCTCGGCGGTCATTCCTTGCTCGTGACGCAGGTCGTCTCGCGCGTCCGCGAGGCGCTCAGCGCCCAGTTGCCTTTACGTAGTTTCTTCGATGCGCGCTCGCTCGCGGAACTGGCGGCCAGTATCGAAGCCGAGATGCAGACCGCGCGCGGCTTGCAGTCCGTGCCTTTGCAACCTGTTTCGAGAGAGCTGCCACTGCCGCTCTCCTTCGGTCAACAGCGTCTCTGGTTTCTCCATCAGATGGATCCGGACAGCGCGCTCTATAGCATCCCGACGGCGGTGCGGCTCAGAGGCCAGCTTGATGTCACCGCGCTGGAACAGACATTCAGAGAGATCATGCGTCGGCACGAGAGCTTACGCACCACGTTTACCACCCTCGATGGCATGCCCGTGCAGGTCGTCTCGGAAACGTTCGACCTGCCGATGCAAATTATCGACCTGGCCGGCTTGCCGGGGCCGGAGGGCGAAGCCGAAGCCTTGCGGCTGGCAAACGAGGAAGTCCTCCGTCCGTTTGACTTCGAGCGGGGGCCGCTAATGCGCATTCTTCTCATGCGACTGACCGACCACGAGCACATCCTGCTCTGCACGACACATCACATCGTCAGCGACATCTGGTCCAGAGGCGTGCTGCTTCGAGAAGTTGGCCAGTTGTACGCCGGCTTCTCGGGTGGTGAAACGGCCTCGCTGCCTGAGTTGCCGATTCAGTATGCGGATTATGCTTACTGGGAGCGGGAGATGTTTCAAGGCGAAGTGCTCGAGACGGAAATCGCCTACTGGAAAAACGAACTGCTCAATGCGCCTCAGGTCTTGAGGCTGCCGACCGATCGTCCGCGACCCGCCGTCCAGACGTTGCGCGGCGCAAAAGAAGGCATCGTGCTGCCGCCGGCGTTATTGGAAACCCTCCGAGCCTTGAATCGTCGCGAGGGCACGACGATGTTCATGACGCTGCTCGCGGCATTTAACGTCCTGCTCGCGCGCTACACGGGACAACAGGATATTCTCGTCGGCACGCCCGTCTCGAACCGCGACCGGCTTGAAATCGAAGGGGTGCTCGGCTTCTTCGCCAACACACTGGTGATGCGCACAGACGCTTCGGACAATCCCACCTTCCGCGAACTCCTCAAGCGTGTACGCGAAACCGCGCTCAATGCTTATGCACATCATGAACTGCCTTTTGAAACACTCGTCGGAGAGTTGCAGCCCCAGCGCGACGCGAGCTACACGCCCCTGTTTCAAGTAATGTTTGTTCATCAAATGACGCCGCGTGAGACGCTGGAACTTCCCGGTCTGGCGCTTGAGCGAATGGAGATCGGCAACGATACGTCGAAATACGACCTCACCCTCTATTTCGTGGAGCGCGCCGAAAACATGACGGCGTGGTTTGAATACAACAGCGACTTGTTTGACGCCACGACCATCCAGCGCATGCTCGGCCAGTTGCAGACAATGCTCGACGGCATCGTGGCCAACCCCGAACAGAGTCTTAACGACTTGCCGCTCTTGACGACCGGCGAGCGGCGTCAATTGCTTTACCAATGGAACAACACAGAGCACCCACTCTCGCAGATTCAGTGCATTCAGCAATTGTTTGAAGAGCAGGTGGAGCGCACGCCCGAACGAATCGCCCTGGTCTACGAGGATGAGGAACTCACCTATCTTGAGTTGAATGGGCGAGCCAACCAGTTGGCCCACTATCTTGGCGAGCTGGGCATCGGGCCAGACCGGTTTGTCGGAATTCTTATGAATCGCTCAGTTGAAATGATGGTTAGCGTGCTCGGCGTGCTCAAGACCGGCGGTGCTTATGTGGCGCTTGACCCGAACTATCCAAAGGAGCGTCTTGCCTTCATGCTGGAAGATACGAACACTTCCTTGGTGCTGACACAGGAGCATATGAGTTCGAAACTTCCCGATCATCAGGCCAGGGTGATCTTCTTTGACGCTGAATGGAAAACCATCTCTGCCGCGGGAAAGCAAAACCCGCGTCGGCGTGCGGCTCCTGAAAATCTGGCCTATGTCACCTACACGTCAGGCTCCACCGGCAAGCCCAAAGGGATCGCTATGCCGCAGCGTGCTCTGCTGAATTTGCTGGACTGGCAAGTGAAGGAGACACGGTTGCCGGATGGCGCGCGTACTCTGCAATTCGCCTCGCTCGGGTTCGATGTCTCCTTCCAGGATATTTTCTCGACATGGGCCACGGCCGGTACGCTGGTGATGATCACTGACGAGCAGCGCCAGGATATCGCCGGATTGGCACAGATCATCGTTGAGCAAAAAGTGCACCGGCTCTTTATTCCGGCAGTCGCGCTGCAACTGCTGGCTGAGGGCTTTTGCCGAGAGGGGCAAATCAGCGCGGATCTGCTTAAGGTCGTTGCCGGTTCCGAGCAACTACAAATCTCGCGCTCCGTTGCACGCCTGTTCACGGAGCTGGGCAATTGTACTCTGCATAACGAATATGGACCTTCTGAGACGCATGTCGTGACCGAACTGGCGCTACCGGCAAACCCAGGCATCTGGCCTGAGCGTCCGTCTATCGGCCGTCCTATCCACAATGCCCGGATCTACAATCTGGACCATCAAATGCAACCCACTCCAACCGGCGTCCCCGGTGAGTTGTTCATCGGCGGAGCAGGGCTCGCTCGCGGTTATCTCAATCGTCCGGACTTAACGGCGGAGAGGTTCACTCCCGACCCGTTTAGCAGCGAGCCGGGCGCGCGCCTCTACCGCACCGGCGACCTCGCTCGCTGGCTCGGAAACGGCGAAATTGAATTCCTTGGCCGCATGGATTTTCAGGTGAAGATTCGGGGCTTTCGCGTGGAGCTCGGTGAAGTCGAAGTGGTGCTCGGCGTGCACGAGGCAGTACGAGAGACCGTTGTGCTCGCCCGCGAAGATACTCCCGGCGATAAACGTCTGGTTGCCTACATCGTTCCGGAAGATTGTACCGGTTTGCTAAAGGTTGACGAGTTGCGACGTTTCTTGCAGGACAAACTGCCTGACTACATGATGCCGTCGGCTTTCGTCATGCTTGACGCGCTACCGTTAACTCAGAACGGCAAGGTAAATCGCGCTGCTTTGCCTGCACCTGATCAAACACGGAGGGATCTAGAAGAGGTCTACGTTCCGCCGCGCACCACCCTCGAAGAAATGATCGCCGCGCACTGGGCGGAAGCACTGGGGATCATAAGGGTGGGACGCGAAGATAACTTCTTCGCCCTGGGCGGACACTCGCTGTTAGCGATGCAAGTCATGGCCAGGCTTCGCGAAGCCTTGCGTCTCGAGTTACCGCTGCGCGTATTTTTCGAATCTCCCACGGTTGCCGGAATTGCCGAGCGAATGCTAAGCGCAACTGAGCAACCGGGAGAGCTCGAAGAAGTTGCCGGCGTCTGGAGAGAGCTGAACGGGCTTCTCGAAGAAGAAGCAGAGGCAATGCTCCTTCAGCAGGGCTAGGCTACGGCACATTCTTAGAGTAATCCGAGACGCATTAACACCCGCAAAGTTTATCCCGATTGGATCGTTGGTAAAACGATCCACGAAATCACCTGAAGAGGATCTGGTTTTGTTCGTCTAGTACGCCTGGTTTCGTGGGTCGTTCTCGCCAGAGCGAGAAAAAGACTAAACCAAATTAAGACAGTTTCCGGCACTCCCGTTGGCAGTTGACGGCGCAAGTCTTCACTTTTACATGGCCGTTTTCCCTTCAAAGCTGAATCCAGTCTTTCTTTCGCGCACTTATTACAAAGGAGTTATTTATGTCGACGGACACACACAATCTGGCGACTGAAACCAACCACAGAGACCAGCAGTCAAGGTTCGCGAACTTGAGATTGTCGCTCGATGATCTCCGGAGTTACGGGCAAAACGGTTTCCTGGTCTTTAAGCATCTGTTTTCGCCGGCTGAGTTGAAGATTATCAGGGCGGAGTTGCCGGAAGTCTTTTCCGAAGATTCAGCGCGAAGAGTACTAGAGAAAAACGGATCTGTTCGCACGGTGTTCGCTTCGCACTTGACCAACGAAGTGTTCAGTCGTTTCTCGCGCCTGGCGCGGCTGGTGGAAGGGGCAAAGCAGCTGCTGGGCAACGATGTCTATGTCCACCAGTTCAAGATTAATGCAAAGGTAGCGCTCGAGGGGGACCAGTGGGAGTGGCACCAGGACTATTTCTACTGGCAGAAGGAAGACTCTATGCCCACGCCGAGCGTCCTGACGGCAGTGCTCTTTGTCGAAGACGTCAATGAGTTTAATGGCCCGATGCTGATCATTCCGGGTTCACACCTGGAAGGGGTGATTGACATTGATATTGACGAGAAGTATCGCGACAACGGTAAAGGCAACGGAAATGCCGAACAGTCTGCCCAACCCCTCTGGGCTGCAACCTTAACGGCAGACCTGAAATACAAGATCAATAAGGACATTCTGAAGCAGCTAATGAGGAAGCGAAGCATTCATGCCGTCACCGGTCCGGCGGGAACCGTCATGTTCTTTCACGGCAATCTGTTTCACGCCTCCACCAACAATCTCTCTCCCTGGGATCGTCTTAGCATCTTCGTCTCCTATAACAGTGTCGCGAACGCTCTCGGAGAGAGAGAGAGTCCGCGACCGGAGTTTATTGCCGCGAGAGATTTTGGCCCGATCAAGTCTATTGCTGACGATGCGCTGCTCGAATGGGAGGCGAGCAGCAAATGAGCAAGTCAACGCCAGCCTCCGCCAGCCTTTCCGGGGCTAAGCTCGAGCTATTCGCCTTGTTGCTCAAAAAGAGAGGCATAAAAACGGGGACACCCCAGACTATTCAACCTCGAAAAAACTCGGAGCCGTGCCCACTTTCTTTTGCTCAGGAGCGCATCTGGCAAATGGCGCAACTGGAAGGGCGACCATCCATCTACAACTTTGAAGTGAAGCTTGACGGCACCCTCGATGCCGCAGTTCTTGAAAGTAGCCTCGGCGAAGTCATCAGGCGCAATGAAGTGCTGCGCACGACTTTTAGCTCGATTGACGGACACGTTGTGCAGATTATTAATCCTGAACAGTGCTTTAGTCTGCCCGTCGTCGACTTGACCGGCCAGCCGGAGATTAAGCGCGCAGCACAAGCTCGTCAACTATCGATCGCACAGGGCGTGAAACCCTTTGACCTGCGGGCGGGGCCTCTCTTTCGATTCGCCTTGCTGCGACTCAATGCGGAATCGCATCGTTTGCTGCTGACGATACCGCATATCACCTGCGACCATTCTTCCATCCAGATGTTGGCCGGTGAAGTTGCTTCAGTCTACAACGCTTACATCCAGGGACAGCCGTCGCCGCTGGCGGAACTTACGATTCAATATGCGGATTATACGAGTTGGGAACGAGAACGGCTTCAGGGCGAAGTTTACGAGACCGAACTCGCCTACTGGCGAAAGCAGTTGGATGGTTGTCGCCCCGCGCTGCAACTGCCGACTGACCGCCTGCGACCGCCCGTCAAGACCTATCGCGGCGCGCAACTACTAATTTCCCTGTCTCGTGATTTGTCGAAGGCCGTGCAACTCCTCGCGCAACGCGAGAAGTGCACAGTCTTCATGACCCTGCTCGCGGCCTTCAAAGCGTTGCTTTATCGCTACACAGGTCAACAGGACATGATTGTCGGAACGGCGGTCGCCGGACGAACGCATCGGGGCATTGAGGAGTTAATCGGAAACTTCGGCACAGCGTTGGCGCTCCGCACCCACCCGACAGGCGCCACGACTTTCAAGGAACTGCTGCGGGAGGTGCGAGATGTCTCTCTCGCAGCTTACAAGCATCAAGACATCCCCTTCGACAGGCTGGTTGAGGAGTTACAACTCGAACGCGATCCGAGTTATTACCCGCTCATTCAGGTTGGGTTTGTTGTTCATACAACACCGGCGCAAGACTCGGTTGCCTTCGGCAACCTCAACATGGAGATTGCCAATTCGCATTCAGGCCGCGCCATCTTCGACCTGAACCTACGCATGCATCACACTCCCGATGGACTGACCGGCGCTTTCGAGTACAACACAGACCTCTTTGACTCAGCGACCATTAGCCGGATGTTAGAGCAGTTCAAGATCCTGCTCGCGGGCATTGTTGGCAACTCCGAACAAACACTCGCAGATCTGCCGCTCCTGGCGGAAAGCGAACGGCAGCAACTGCTCACACAAGGAAACGCGAATGCGGCCAGCCTCCCGGAAGAAACCTTTCTGCGCCAACTGCTCGAAGGCGAATCCGAGCACTTTGTTTACCTGCTCGACGACGATATGAACCTCGCGCCTCTAGGCGTGCCAGGCGAACTCTACGCCGGTGGGAGGCAACTCGCCTCCGACCGCCGCAGTCGTACGGAAGCAGAACTCGTCACCAACCCGTCCGACATTACCGGCCCGCAACTCTACAAGACCGGTCTTCGAGCACGCTTTCATGCCGATAGCAGTATCGAGTTTCTCGGCAGCCTCGATCAACGGGTAGAAGTGCGGGGGTTTATGGTCGAGTTAACGAAAATCGAAGCCGCTTTGAACCAGCATCCGTCGGTGTTGCGTGGCATCGTCTGTGCCGAGGAGACAACCGACGGTGCGCTTAGGCTGGCGGTCTCGGTGGTGCCGGCGCCGAACTCGCATGAGCTCGTGGCGGACGACCTAAACAATTTCTTGAAAGCGCGGCTGCCGGCCTACATGCTGCCCGCCTCCATTGTCCTTCTCGACGGAGCGCAGTCCACGTCCGACGCAACCACAGACTACGCGCTCGCCGGCTAAACAACAGCGCGCATCTTCGCTGAAATATCCAGTTTCTCTAACTGCCGAAGCATTAGCTGCTGGCGGTTGAATTTCACCCGGACACGGCCCTCGTGTTCCGCACGACCGCCAGGACCGCAAATGGTGCCTCGAGTCGGGCGCGCGTCAATCTTATGAACGTCACTTTAATAGCAGAGGAAATCGAACCATGAATCCGCAGCAGATGAACCTGAAAAACAGAGACTTTATTGACCTCCAGGATTTCACCAAACCCGAATTGGAATCCTTAATCGCTCTCGCAATGGAAATGAAATCCGGCGAGAACTCCGCACGCTATCTCGACAACAAGAATCTCGGAATGTTGTTCACCGTCGCTTCGACCAGAACGAGAATCTCATTTCAGTCCGGGGCGCGGCAGTTGGGCGGACAAGCTGAGTATTACAACGCCGCCGATTTGCAACTGAGCAACCACGAGAGCCTGATGGACACCGCCGCCGTCATGAGCCGCTATCTCGACGCGCTCATCGTGCGTATGTACGACATGCAGGCGTACGGACAGGGGCGCGTAGGCATTAATACGATCGCGAAATATGCTGACATCCCCGTCATCAACGCTCTCGACGATATAGGCCACCCATGCCAGGTTATGGCCGACATTCTTACGCTCAGAGAAAAATTTGGCGAACAGTATCGGGCGAAAAAAATTGTCATGGCGTGGGGCTATTCCAAGAGACAGAAGTCGCTTGGCGTACTGCATTCGATGATGACCGCCGGTTCTTTGCTGGGCATGAACGTGACCTTTGCCTATCCCAAAGGCTACGACCTCGACCAGGAGTACGTCTCGTTCGCGCGGCAGGCATTAAAAGCTTCGGGCGGCACCCTCGACCTCTCGAACAATCTATTAGAGGCGTCCGAAGGGGCTGATGTCATCTACGTGAAGAATTGGAAGAGTCTGCAAATGTCGAATGACGATGAGACGAGCTACAAAGAAGGCATTAAGCAGGACTGGTGCGTAACGAGCGAACATTTCCGCCGCGCTAATCCCGGCGCCTTTTACATGGATTGCATGCCCTTCATCAGGGGTGAGCAGGTAACGGCTGAAGTCGCCGACGGCAAACAGTCAATCATCTACGACCAGGCGGAAAACCGTCTGCACATGCAGAAGGCGATAATGGCGGCCGTCATCTGAAGGTTCATCCGCTAGGTTCACACCTTCTTAAGGCGCCGGCGCGATACCCGATTGACGACGGGTCCTGAGCCAGCGAGTATCAAGGCTACGGCTTGAACCCACGCGCGCGCTCCTCATACCAACACAACAGAGACACCAGCAGCGAGTTGGGACGAAAGACTCCCAGGTTCGCTACGGCAGTAGGTTTATCTCCTTGTTAACGACACAAAGGAAGCTTCATGGAATCACTTACCGACACCCATCTCAATCTTGAGAATCCGGAGAACAACCATATGAACGAAGGGATTCTGTCAGCAATTGGTAATACACCACTCATAAAACTGACACGCATCTTTCCGAATCTGCACTTTAACCTTTATGCGAAACTCGAGGCTATGAACCCCAGCGGAAGCATGAAGGATAGACCGGCCTACAATATCCTCAAGCGCGGTATGGACGCGGGTTTGATCAAAGCGGACACGGTGATTGTCGAGTCCAGCTCGGGCAACATGGGCATGGGTTTGGCACAAGCCTGCGCCTATTTCGGCCTGCGCTTGGTCTGTGTGGTCGACCCCAAAATAACTTCGCAAAACTTGCGTCTGCTCAAGACTTACGGCGCAGAGGTAGACATGGTACTGGAGCCCGACGCGGCCAGCCACGAATACTTACAGGCGCGCATTGACCGCGTACAGGAACTCCGCTCCCTGATAGAAAACAGTTTCTGGCCTGATCAATACTCGAGCGAGTGGAATTCGTCGGCGCATCATCAGACCATGCATGAAATCGTGGTCTCGCTTGGCCAGCCCGCCGATTACGTCTTCTGTGCAACGAGCACCTGCGGCACGATGCGCGGCTGCGCTGAGTACCTCCGTGAACACGATTTGCACACCAAAATAATTGCGGTTGACGCCGTTGGCAGCACCATCTTCGGCTGCGGCGACAAAAAGAAGCGGCTCATCCCGGGTCATGGCGCGGCGGTGCGTCCCGGCCTTTACCAGCATGGGCTTGCCGACCGTTGTGTGCACGTGACGGACTGGGATTGCGTGGTCGGCTGTCGGCGTCTGGTGCGGCTGGAGGCGGTCCTGGCGGGCGGCTCGTCGGGGGCGTTGATTGCGGCGGTCGAACGCGAGATGCACAGCATCCCCGCGGGCGCGACGTGTGTGCTCATTCTGCCAGACCGGGGCGAGCGTTATCTCGACACCATCTATTCGGATGATTGGATTGCCGAAAATTTCGGCGAGGTTTCTGATCTTTGGTTTGACAATATGGAGGCAACACCTTGTTTGACGGCGACATACTAATCCTGCGAGGCGCGGAAATCTCCGCGCTCCTTGAAAATCGAGAGGCTGAAATTATTGATACCATTCAGTCGGCTTACGAGACGCACGGGCGCGGAGCAAGTTCGCTCCCACGCTCTAATTTTCTACGTTTCCCGGGCGAGAATAAAAACCGGATTATCGCTCTCCCGGCCTATCTGGGCGACGACTTTCAGATGGCGGGTATCAAGTGGGTGTCGTCGTTCCCAGGCAATCTTGAACAAGGTCTCGACCGCGCCTCGGCGGTGATGATTCTCAACTCGACCGAGACCGGCAGACCTCAGGCCATCCTCGAAGGCTCTATCATCAGCGCGAAGCGAACGGCGGCCAGCGCGGCCCTGGCTGCGCGCGCCATCCGACAAAACCGGGAAACCACTACGGCGGGCATAATCGGCTGCGGCCTGATTAATTTCCAAGTCGTACAGTTTCTGCTGACGGCTTGTCCGGCGATAAAAAAACTTGTCGTCTGCGACCTGGTAGTGTCGCGCGTCCAGCACTTCAAGAACAGTTGTGAACAGAGATTTGCCGGACTGACGATCGAAGTCGCCTCCGACATCGCGGCACTGTTGGGCTCGTGCGATGTCGTCTCCTTTGCGACCACCACCGTTGCGCCTCATATCTTCGACCTTTCACCCTGCGCGCCCGGGACGACGATTCTCCATATCTCCCTCCGCGACCTGTCGCCGGAATTGATTCTTGCCAACGATAATGTCGTTGACGACATCGAGCATGTCTGTCAAGCACAAACCTCTGTACACCTTGCAGAGCAACTCGTCGGCGGCAGGGATTTTATCAGGTGCACGCTCGCCGACATTCTCGCGGGTAATGCGCCCGCAACTAAGGATACTGAGGGCATCGTTATCTTCAGCCCCTTCGGCATGGGCGTGCTTGACCTCGCGCTCGGCAAACTTGCGTACGAACAGGGCCGTAAGAAAGGAATGGGCAGCGTCGTCAACTCATTTCTTCCCCCATCATGGGAAGAGAAGAAATCAACCGCTCATCAAACGGCCGGTTAATCTCCTGTCTCGTGGCTACGAGCCAGGTCGCGTACGAGATTAGTTTCGAAGTGCGCTGGTATTGCCCTCGCGCCCCCCAGCCGGGTTTGCAAGAACCGAGTGACGCCGGCAGCTGTGAGACAAAACCCGGAACTCCTCGTCAAAACGACATAGCCGGATGGCCCCTGCATTGATTATGGATTGCGCCGCTGAACTCAGCGACATTCGCCCAACAGAATAGAAGGCGAAGGATGCGCGGTACTGTCACCAAACTTCATTTTACAAGAGATGCTTACAACGGAGGAAAATGATGTACAAGATCTCGCTCGTTAATATGCCTTTTGCGGGTTTACAAATGCCCTCACTAGCGCTCACCCAGTTGAAATCAGTGATTGATGCTGATTTTGCGGATCGCGTGTCGGTGAAGATTCACTATTTGAATCACGACTTTGCTCACTACCTTGAAATCCAATTATCCCAATCACTGGCCCTCTCGTCCGAGGCGCACAATGCAGGGGTGGGTGATTGGTTCTTTCGCCAAGCTGCCTTCCCGGAGCTGCCGGATAACACGGAGGCTTATTTCCGGCGGTTTTTCCCTGTGCCGACTCCGCAGGTTGAAGGCATGAAACACGTGGTGCTGCAGAAGCGCAAGGGATTGACGACCTTCATCGATGAACTGATCGATAAGTACAAGCTCGATGAAGCAGACATCGTGGGATTCACCTCCATGTTCCAGCAAAACGTGGCGAGCTTTGCCCTCGCCAGGCGCCTCAAAGATCGCAATCCCAAGATCATAATCGTGATCGGCGGGGCAAACTGTGAGGCGCCGATGGGCCAGGAGATTGCCAAGAACTGCGAGTCGGTCGACTTTGTCTTTTCGGGACCGGGCCTCAAGAGCTTTCCGGAATTTGTTCAGCACTGCCTGGACCACGAGATCGAGAAGTGTCACAACATTCGCGGCGTCCTTTCCAGAAGGAACTGCGGTCTCAGAATGCTGACACCGGTCGCGGTTGTCGGTGAAGAAATGGATATCGAGGTGCCGATCAAACTCGATTATGATGAGTTTCTCAAAACTCAACGCAAGCACTTTGCACACACGGAGATGAAGCCCATCCTTTTGTTTGAGACCTCTCGCGGCTGCTGGTGGGGCGAAAAGGCGCACTGTACATTCTGCGGGTTGAACGGCCAGACCATGAATTACCGTGCGATGAGTCCAGAGAATGCCCTGGAGCAGTTCGATCGGCTCTTCAGCTACTCGGAGTATGTTGACCGCTTCGAATCGGTTGATAACATCATGCCCAAACCTTATATGAAAGAGGTCTTTCTCAAACTGAAGCCGCCGCCGAACGTGAGTCTCTTCTACGAGGTGAAGGCGGATTTGAGCGAAGAGGATGTTCGGATTCTTTCAGGTGCGCATGTCAGATCAGTGCAGCCCGGCGTTGAGGCCCTCAACACATCAACCCTGAAATTGATGAAAAAGGGGACCTCGGTTTTTCAGAACCTCCGCCTCTTGAAGAACTGTATTGCTTACGACGTACACCCCGCCTGGAATCTTTTGATCGGTTTCCCCGGTGAGAGTGAGGAGGTCTACAAAAAATACCTGGCGGACATCCCGCTGCTGACACATTTTCCTCCGCCAACCGGCGTCTATCCGGTGCGCTTCGATCGCTACAGCCCCTACTATGTTAAAGCCAAGGAGTACGGTCTCGACTTACAGCCGGTAGACTACTACGAGTTGATTTACCCCTATGGCAAAGAGGCGCTAGCGAATCTGGCCTACTACTTCACGGATAGAAATTTCGGAGCGGACTATATCAAGTGGGCCTCGAAGTGGATCGGGGAACTCCAGGTGAAAGTAGCCCAGTGGCAGGCGATCTGGAGTCAGAATCAAAACACTCAACCCAAGCTCTTCTTCATGGAGAACGGGCAACATACCGTGGTGCACGACTCCCGGACGGGCAAATCCTTTGAGTACGATATCGGCGAGGTGGGTAAGCAGATCCTTGACTACATTAACGACAAGCCCAAGGAATTATCCGATCTGGCGACCAAGCTGAGCCATATTGAGGGCTTTGACGCTGCGGGCGAGGTGGCCGCGCTTCAGGCCAAAGGCCTCATCTTCCAGGAAGGCGATCGGTATCTCAATCTGGTTCATGCCAAAGAGCCACCGAAGATGACTCACGGACTTTGAGGCTCAACACCGGGCAAAGAATTGACTCTGACCGGTGCAACGGATACTTCCATCAGACTTCCGGGTGCTCGGGTTGATTGGGAACGTGGCACATTGCATCCAGTCTGTGAAATCAGTTGCTTGGTAGGCTCGCCAAGACTTTGCACAAAACTGACGCCTCTGAGTCCACCTCAGCGGTCGATTGAAAATTCCGACGCATCTTCTATGTGTTATTTCAATCGTTTTGTCACTCATAACCTCGCTCTCTAGACAATAGGCTTTCATTAGCAGGGAGAAAAACCATGATCATTAAGATGTCTTGCGCGGCTACTGAAGCAGAGATCAGTCACGTTGTAGAACGGGTCAGGGAATGTGGCTGCCAACCTGATATTAGCCGCGGCGTCGAGCACATTATCATCGGCGCGGTGGGTAGCCCGGAAAAGCGCAACCAACTTGAAGCGCTGCGGGCTGCAGCGGGTGTGGAGGACGTCATTCCTATTACCCACCCTTTCAAACTCGTTAGCCGGCAGTACAAACCGGCACGTTCAATAGTAAAGGTGGGTCCTGTCAACATCGGCGACGGTGAGGTGATTGTCATAGCCGGTCCGTGCTCCGTAGAGTCGCGAGCACAACTGCTACTGACCGCTCACGCCGTGCGTGATTCGGGAGCCAATATGCTGCGAGGCGGCGCTTACAAGCCCCGCACTTCGCCTTATGACTTCCAGGGACTGGGGATCGAGGCGCTGCAATTCTTGAAAACAGCACGCGAAGAGACCGGGCTTCCCGTGGTGACAGAAGTCATGAGCACCGAAGACGTGGAAATCGTAGCTGAATACGCAGACATGTTGCAGGTGGGCGCGCGCAACATGCAAAACTTTTCGCTGTTGCGCCGCCTTGCTAGATCTGAGCGGCCGATACTCCTGAAGCGTGGACCATCGGCGACCATTCGGGAATGGTTGCTAGCCGCAGAGTATCTGCTCACCGGCGGCAATCCGCATGTGGTGCTCTGCGAGCGAGGCATTAGGACGTTCGAGACTGAGACGCGTAATACGCTTGATTTGTCGGCTGTGGCACTGGTGAAAGAGCTGTCACATCTGCCCGTGATCGTAGATCCATCACACGCGACGGGAATGCGCAGCCTGGTGCCCAGCCTTTCAAAAGCCGCCATCGCCGTCGGCGCCGATGGACTCATCATTGAAGTGCATCCCGAACCTGAGCGCGCGCTTTCTGATGGGCCGCAATCACTTGACCTGGAAGGCTTCTCACAGTTGATGATGAATCTTGAGCAACCTGCGCCAAAACTTGCCAGGACTAATGCGGTTGCGGCTTGAGCACCGCGACCAACGCTTTCACTTCCACTAAACGAATAAGTCGCTAACATAGCTGTCTCTGAAACGCGTCCTCTGAAGATTCAGCAGTGCCTCGGTAAGGGAAGTGAAACGAGATAATTGAAGCAATCATGTCGACACACGCACTGACGGAAGGAGCTTGAAATGCGCATTGAAGAACTGCGGAGGGAAATTGACGATATTGATGAAGCCCTCATCCGACTCTTGAATCAGCGGGCGCGCACCGCTATCGAGGTGGGAATATTGAAAAGGACCGCCAGGCTACCGCTGTGCGACGTCGACCGCGAACGAGACGTCCTCCTTAGAGTCTGCCATGCCAATGCCGGCCCCCTCGACGAAGAGGCCGTCACTAAACTCTTCCGACGCATCATTCGTGAATCGCGTCGCGCCGAAGCCCTGGTCGTTGAATAGTCCCAGGACATGAGCAGCAGGCCCTCGGGCGGGACTCACACCCTTCGATCATGAACCGACCAAAAGGCACGACGTATCCTTAATCGTTGCGGGACGAATAGAGCGAAATGAAATTGAGAAGGACAACCGTTGTCGGCTGTGGTCTAATCGGGGCCTCCTTCGCTCTTGCTTTGCGGCGATGCTGCCCTGAGGTCCGCATTGTGGGCTGGGACTTGTCGTCGATTGCGCTGAACCGGGCGCTCGAAAGAGGCATAATAGATGGACTCGATGAGGCCCTTGGTTGCGGTCAGGTTTCTACCTCCGACCTAATCTATCTCGCCATGCCCGTGGGTGGTATTAGAAGCTTTCTGCGAGGTCACGGAGCGCAAGTAGCGCACGGGGCGATCGTGACGGATGCGGGTAGCACTAAATCGGATGTGTGTGAAGCCGCGCGGAATTACCTCCCGGAAGGGCGCGTCTTCGTTGGTGGGCATCCTGTCGCGGGCAGCCACTTGGCGGGGTCCGACCACGCGCGCGCCGATCTCTTCGAGAACGCGCCCTATGTGCTGACTAAAAATCCTTTTACCAAGAATGACGAAGCACTTGCCACAATGAAGGAGTTGGTCGAACTGATCGGCGGCCGCGTAATTGTGACAACGGCAGCAGAGCACGACCGGGCAATGGCGCTCGTCAGTCATCTTCCTCAACTCATCTCCAGCACGCTGGCGGCCACAATCGATGGGCAGCCTGATTCGGATGTTGTCAAGCGATTGTCCGGAACGGGCTATAGCGACATGACTCGGTTGGCACAAAGTTCCTGGGCTATATGGGGCGACATCTTCGCCGCGAATGCCGAACCAATTGTTGATGCGCTGGACGAGATGCTCGAACGGCTTGTCGCTGTTCGGGATGAGCTGCGTCACGACGCGGGCCCGCCCAACTCCCCACTCGCAAAAACGAGAGCACTATTCAAGTAGGCCGCGCTAATCGGCGGATTACCACGAGCTGAATTCCAAGTGGTGTAGTAAACCAAGAATAGCTTGGTGTAGCGAAATGATTTGGGCGCGACCAGTCGAACCTTGCTGGTCACGTCACGACCCGCTGGCGAATAGCCAGTCTTACCGCTTCTTTCTTCCCACCTGAACGCATACACATTGTCCCCTCCGCGGACAGATTTAAGAATAAAACTAATTTGAGCCGACCGACCGGCAACCGCTACGGTTGTCAGCGTGTGTGCTTTCGTTTGTGCGCTGAAGACTGCCTGAGCGTCGATAGCTGGAGCTTGACCAACACTGCGCTAGTAAGTAAATTCCGCACAGCATACCGCTGTTCGAACCTCTTCACGAACGGCAGGATCTTGGCAGCCTTCGCTTCCGCTCTAGGCAATTCATGCAGGGTGAACGTGATTTTTCGATCCGCTTCGATCGAGTTCATGGTGACAATAGTGATTGCGCGCTAAACGAGGTGCGGTGCGAGGGCGTCGAGACGATAGGAGTTTGGCTGAGGGGGTTCTCCCTCTGCTGGGAATGGACAAAAATAGTCCATTGCACTCTTCAGCGTGCCTATAAGTTCCTTAGATAGAGAATCTCGATGGAGTGCGCCCGATTACTGAGCCAAGCGCGCATAAATCCTTTAGTGAGTTAAGGTCACCTTGAATAACACCAAGACGCTCAAGTTCTCGCTGTTGGAATCGCATTTTATACGATTGTGCCTGCTTGCGCTAGCAATAGCGCAAAAGTACACCTTCGAGGACACGTCGAGTGCAATTCGTCGTAGCTCGGTGTTAACGCAAAATAATCGAGGATCGCGTCCAATCGATCGAGATCGATCGGCTTCAACAGAAAGTCATCGCAGCCGGCTGCGATCGCAGTCCCACGAAATGGCTCCGGTTCATAGCCAGTCATGATGATGATTGGCAAGCACTCAAACCGTGAATCTTCCGCAGTTGTCTAATTACTGAGAGACCGTTGAGTCGCGGTAGTTGAAGATCGAGGAACACTAGATCCAAGTCCAGAGTCTTGGCGATCTCTAAGGCTTGTTGCCGTCCCATGCCGGGACAACTTGATACCCTCTGGATCCGAGCAAAGTCTTTACAAGAAATACCGTATTTTCGTCGTCCTCTACGACGAGCACGTTTCGTTTTTTCACCAGACCGTCGCGTTCAGTCTCAAAACGAAAATCACGAATGGTGGCCGGCGATCTCAGGACTTGCGGCCGCCGAGCTTCACCAAGCGAACCGGTATTCGTTGGGTAATAAAACGTTGAATTCATTGTCGAATCACCTCCGACGGTACACTTTTCTTGTGGGGAACCCTTAGAGCATTAAGAGGACGGCCTCTTTCGCGTTTGTCTTCTCTCACCAGTCCCCGCTCAAGACTGAAGTGATGGCCACAGTGCTGACATTGATACCCCGATTCGGTTTCGGTTCTAAGTATTCCAACCTGTCCACACGCGGGACACGGGAGCGACCAATTGATCAGCAGTTCCCTCCAATCTTGTGCAAACCCCAGAGGAATCCGTTCACTTGAATTCATTGGCGATGTCTCACAGTTCTTAATGATACGCACAGCAAACCCGGAAAACCGACTTCTTCCGGGAAACGAAGGGTTTGGGGATTCTTGTTTGGGGGGTTAAGTCTTCTTCGAGAGATTTCAGAATTCTCTTAAACGAAAACCATGACAATTGTTTGTCTGAAACTACACTTCATTATCTCTGCGGAAGGCAGGAGTAGCGCTAATTATTCTTCGCAAATAACCAAACGTACTTCTGACGACGTAATATCTCCTGCGATTTAAGAGTTTCGCAGTATTAGGTCATACTCTTATCGAACAACCGAATGGTCGCATTAGCATGACCGAAGTCGAACAACAAAAGATCCTGCAAGAATGGCGCGCGTCGGCGCCTTACTGGGAAAGGCACGCCTCGACGTTTCGAGTGATGTTCGCGCCTGTTACGGATGCGCTTATTCAAGACGCTGGCATTGCTAAGGGTCAATCGGTTTTGGACGTAGCGGGCGGTGCCGGCGAGCCTTCATTGACCATTGCAGCGACAGTCGGGCCAACAGGTTCGGTTACTTACACTGACGCAGTGGTAGAAATGGTTGCCGCCGCGCAAAGCGAAGCGCAACGACGAGGCGTAACAAATGCGGAGTTCAGGCAGTGCTCCGCTGACTCGTTGCCATTCGAAAACGCGTCATTTGATGCAGTGGTCTGTAGATTGGGAGCAATGTTCTTTCCCGATCCTCTGGCTGCCCTGCGCGAGATGCTGCGGGTAACTAAGCCGAACGGTGCGTTGTCGTTGGTAGTCTGGCATAAGAGCGAACTCAATCCGTTCTTGCATCTCGTCACGGATGTGCTCTCACGATACGTAGAAACGCCGCCGCCGGACCCCAATGCACCGGGAGCGTTTCGTTTTGCAGAACCGGGTGTGCTGGATGATATTCTGAGAGAAGCTGGAGCGACTAGTGTTCGTGAGCGGTTGCTGAAATTCCGCATGGAGGCGCCGATTTCGATCGACGAGTTTTGGGAGCTACGCTCCCAGACCTCGGGCACTCTAAGAGAGAAGTTGAGGACTCTTTCCGACAAACAAGCGACTAGAGTCGCACAGGATGTAAAAGAAGCAGTGCGTGAATTCTTTCGCGGAGGTCAGATGAGTTTTCCGGCACAAATGATTATAGTGACCGGAAGGAAGCAGCAAAATCATGGCTGACTCTAACTTGGAATTGTCACGCGACGCCACGTCCAATGAAATAACCGCAACGCGGTCCATTGCCTATTTTATTCTTCCGATATTAGTCATCCTCGGAGCGTTAATCGCTTACAAATCTTCGGCAGCGTTAGGGGTAATTGGAAAAGTCTCCGCGACAGGCGTGTTCACTCCGCGCGGCAACATTGTTCCGCGAGTCGGCGCTTCAGATGCTGGTGTGTTAACGCGCACACTGAACTATTTCTTTGTAATATGGCCGGCATTGCTCTTTGGCATTTTGATTAGCGCCGCCGTAAGCACGTTTGTGTCGCCCCGGTGGCTGCAAAGTTTGTTCGGCAAACGGTCGTTGCGATCGCAGGCAATCGCGGGACTCGCGGGAGCGCCGCTGATGCTGTGCTCTTGTTGTGTCGCGCCAATTTTCACCGGGGTGTACGAGCGTTCGGCCCGGCTCGGTCCGTCGCTCGCGTTGATGCTTGCTGCTCCGGCGCTGAATCCAGCCGCGCTGATTCTCACTTTCATGCTCTTTGACTACAAGGTCGGCATGGTGCGTCTCGGCGCCGCGATTACTGCCGTTCTATTCACGGGAATGATCGCTGACAAGTTGTTAGGCAGAACAAGCGTTTCGTGTGACAAGGACGATTGGCAAGCGGCGGCTCGCCCCGCGGACTTTGTTCATTTCTTGCGCTCCTGCGCGAGAGTGGCCGTGCGGTTGCTTCCGATGATTATTATCGGCGTGCTGCTTTCAATGTTTATTGCGCAGTTCGTTCCGGCGGGCACGTACAATTCAAATGTGGCGAAGTTTCTGGCGATAATACTTGTCGCCGCCATTGCTGTGCCGCTGGCGTTGCCTACATTTTTCGAGATCCCGCTGGCTCTGATATTGCTCGGGTCAGGCGCGCCCGCGGGCGCTGCGGTAGCATTGCTCATCGCTGGGCCGGCCATCAACCTTCCGTCACTTTTGACCATCGCGCGTTCTACAAACTGGAAAGTGGCTGTGACGGTCGCCGTTTTCGTAATGATGTTGGCGATTGCCGGGGGGCTGTTGGTGAGTTTGTTGTGAACCTGGTTTGAAGAGTTAAGAGGGTGGGTTGCTCGAAACTGACGAAAAGGAATTCAAGCAGCTTCTTCCAACTGCTGACGAAGGAGATCGGATGCCAACTGATCGATAGGAACGCCTTGTCGTTTAGCTTTGTCTTGTAAAGCTTTGAGCACATCCTCCTCAATTTCGACTTCAAAGTGGCGAGCGCGCAATGCGCTGGTGTATGGCACAGTGCGGAATTCATCCAGGTAATCCGTGGTGTCGTGCGTGTCCCAAAATTCCCCTGCCTCTTCGTAGGTATCAAAGTGTTCAGGTGTCGGATCAATGTGCTTTTTGTCCATGATAATATCGCCTTTCGGAATCAGTCATCTCGCGAGCGGAGATGGGCAAAGCCAATTTGCCCGGCTTGCGAATGAACAACACAACCAGATATCTGCCAGCATCTGTTTGTCCACTTCTCGCATTAGGCGGCTTTGCTGCAAAAGTAATTCGCCCCTCGTCCGCGAAGCGGACTGAGTGAAAGTAGCCCAGCGATTTATCGCTGGGTATCGAGACGCGAATACAATCAAGTCCGTGAAGCGGACGAATGAAAAGCTTATTGGCGTTAGGTTTATCGTCAGTCGTCCGTATCACGGACTCATTAAAATCCTCGGCCTATGCACCCACCGATGAATCGGTGGGCTATTGTCATCCGTCGGCTTCGCCGACTTTTGCAGCTAGTTCTTTCAGCAAACGTGCCCAAGCCGCTTCTTCTTTCGCCGGATCGAACAACGGCCTCAGCTTCTTCACGCGCGACTTCAATTCATAGAGAAACTTGGGGTCAGTTTCTGCGCGCGCGAGCAGGTGAGCGAGTTGATGTGCGTTGCCAACTTGAAATAGACCGGGATAATCAGCGCCCAGGATGCCCGTGTTGCCTTGAATGCGCGAAGCCAGAACCGGAACCGATGCGACAATCGATTCAGAGAGAATATTGGCGCCGCCTTCGATGCGCGACGAAATGATACTAAGCTGGCTTGCCGCTAGAATCCGCAACGTGCGTGGCCTGGATAATTCACCGAGCCATCGATAGCGAGGATTGATCCGCATTTCTCGCTGGGCGTGTTGCTCCATTTGCGGGGTCATCGCGCCGCCAATGTGAGTGATGCGGATTTCCGAAGTCTGCGGGAGTAACCGCGCAGCCAAAGCCGCACGGAAGGGATCTTTCACCGGTCTCAGGTGACCAATCACACAGACATCAAAGCCGTTCGATGATCGATTTGACGCTCGCCCGTGCGTAGTGCGAGCGCGATCGGCTTCAACCGATTGATAGATCACGTGTGCTTTG